>Ga0209060_10000065_pt1 | contig 279322 bp, 289 predicted proteins | sample Coa_R1_8_FD_187155 | JGI IMG/M metagenome (GOLD analysis project Ga0209060, IMG submission 187155) | Surface soil microbial communities from Centralia Pennsylvania, which are recovering from an underground coalmine fire - Coalmine... | ecosystem: Environmental > Terrestrial > Soil >... | reverse complement strand
GGGCTATATGCTCTTTCTCAAGCTGCACAATGGCAACGCGCTGGCCTTTCTGGCAGGCGAAAGCGCCTGGCATCGGCATGTCACCTTGCCCTGGGACACCGTGGGCCTCTTTGCCGTCGCCTTCCAGCGCGCCACGCTGGCCCACGCGCCCGAACTGTACGCCATCAATATCCTCGATCTGCTCTTAGTCATTCCGCTGCCCGCGTGGGTGCTCTACTGCGCCATCCGCCGCAAGCAGCTCTGGCTGGGCGCGGCGCTTTATCAACTCGCCCTCACCCTCATGCTCATCGCCGTGCCCACCTATCCCGCGCAGATTCCCTATGAGGTGCTGCTTTCCACCGAGCGCTTCATGCTGCCAGCCTTCCCTATTTTTCTCTTGCTGGGACAGTTTGGCGTGAATCATCCCCGGCTGGGGCGGCTGCTGCTCGTCGCCAGCGCGGCGCTGCTGCTGCTCAACACCGCGCGCTTTCTGGCGGGCAACTTCATCGCCTGATAGCCCTGAATCATCAGAAAAGCTCAGCCTATTACCGAGCGCTTCTTGACAATATAGAACTTTTGTTCTATATTCATCTGCGGCGGGCGACGGCTCCCCAACCACTCAACCTGCCGCTCGCGCAGCGCTGCACCTCTTTCCCAGTCTTCGAGCAACTTCACCGCTAAAAAGACGTGTTATCCCGTTCCTTAAAGGAAATTGGTTACGGCCAATCCTCCCGGCTTTTTGTTTGTCATTTTTATTGTGCTTTTCTGCTTGCGCCATTTTGCCTCTCGTTGTACAGGAGGAAACCGCCATGTCACCAGCCGACCGGATTGGTGTCACCCCTGCCAGTGCGCTTGCTGAGCGCCAGCCGGGGAATGCCCTGTTTGTCGCCACGTGCCGCGCGCGCCCGTGGATCGACGACCCCAAAGAATCGCTGCCCCTGGATGGGGGCGACTATCAGGTTGCTCTGGCCTATCCCAACAACCCCAACGACCCTTTTACGACCACGTTTTCCTATACAGGCGTGCAGTCTCCTTACCAGACGCCAGCTAACGCCGCCAGGAGGCTGCCAGGCGAAACGTGGACCACCATTTCCCATCGCAGCGCCACCACCGACGCGGCGCAGGTGCTGCCACCGGGCGATGTGCTGATTGTGGTGCATGGCTTCCACGATTCCGCGCCAGAGGGCGTGGGCGCTGGCGAGCAGGTAGAGTCAGGGCTGGATGCTCAACTGGCAGGCATCATGGCCGACCCACAAGCGGCAGCCCTGCCAGACCAGAAACGCATGGGCGGCATCTCTAAAGCGTTCAGCGCTGGCAAACCGGCTACGCAATCGGGCGGCGTGCGCCTGGCGCAGACCCTCCAGAGCCAGTTGCCCAGGCCAGGCACGCTGTATCAGCATCTCATTCCCTTCACCTGGCCCGCCGCGCACAGCGTCTTTCCCGGCTATCTGCTCGCCAAAGAAGAGGTTGCGCGCTATGCCGCGTTCTCGCTGGCGAACCTGCTGGCCGATCTGCGCAGCACGCAGCCAGACCGCCGCATTTTGCTGGTCGCCCACAGCATGGGCTGCTTTCTTGCCATCAAGGCGCTGAACATCCTCGCGGTGCTGCGCTCTGCCCAGCCGAAACCTGGCAATTCGCCGGTAATCATCGATCAGATGGTGTTTTACGCGCCCGATCTGAACGCCGACGCGCTGGAATCCGCCAGGCTGCCAGGAGCGAGCATGTCAACCACGTCAGGCGAAAGCTTGATTGACCAGCGCGCCAATGGCTATGGCTATCAAGCGCTGGACCGCGTGGGCCGCCTGACGATCTATTATTCTTTCCATGATAACGTCTTGATCTGGTCGCCGTTCGGCAATCTCGTCACCGAGGAATCGGGCGGGTGGGCCGGACGGGCGCGCCTGGGCTGGTGCGGTCCCTATAACCTCGCGGCCACACATGAGAACGTCGTGGCCGTCGATTGTTCGCGCTGCATCTACGACCACGCCGCCTACTTCACGCGCCACGAAGTGTTGGAGCACACGGCCCGCACGCTGGCCGAGCGGTTGTCAACGCCTCCACAGCCTGCCTGCCCCGGCGAGCAACTGGCGACGACGCCCAGGGGCTTGCAGGAAAAGGCCAAACGTTTGTGGACGTGGTACACTCCGGCGGAGATTGCCCGCGAGCAATGGGAGCGCTTCTTTCTGTACAAACCGCTCTGGGCGCGCTGGTGTGCCGTTGCACTGAGCCTGCTGCTGCCCATCGCCGTCATCGTTGGCGTCACTTTTGGGCTGGTGAAGTTGATCTTCTAGGCGAGACGTATCAGCCACTGCTGGTCGGTTTCCCAATCGAGCGAAGCACAGCCTCGACGACCTCAACCGCGTCTGCGGGCAAGCCTTTGGTTGCCTCGTGACTGTGCTTGCCTTCCAGCACGCGGATCAGCCCTTCGCCCAGCGCGTGAATGCCTGTCTCGGCGGCGCGGGTCTTCATCACCTCCTCAACAAGCCTCTTCATCTTCTCGGCATGTTCCCCGCCCGTCAGAGAGGCCGTAATGACCTGTTTGATGATCTCATCGAATGCTGACCCAGACGACGACATGCCACCCTCCGCCTTCAATAACAATGGATTTCATCACCGGAAACCTGGAAAAATCTTCTCAGCCATTATATCAGACCAGCTTGCAGCAGGCCAGCAGGCGCGTACCTTCGCCGGGGCGGCTCTGGATGGTGACCGTCCCGCCGACGCCTGCCATACGTTCACGCATGGAGTGCAAGCCGATGCCGGTCTGCCGGACCCCATCCAGAGCAAAGCCCCGGCCATTATCGGCAATCGAAAGCGTTGCCTGTTCCGGCGTAGACTTCAGGCATAGTTGGACCTTGCTCGCCTGGCTGTGGCGTGCCGCATTGGACAGCGCCTCCTGGGCGATGCGCCAGAAGGCATCCTCGATTGCCAGCGGCAGCTTACCGTCTGGCACAAGATCAAGCTCCACGGCAATGCTATGCTGGCGGCTCCAGTTCTGCGTATACTCGCGCAGCGCCGCAGGCAAGCCTTTCTGCTGAAGCTCTGACGGGCGCAGTTCGTGAATCAGAGCGGTCAATTCCTGCTGCGCCTGGGAAATCAGCGTATCAGCTTCCACCAGATGGCTGCGGGTTGCTTCGCTGCTCTGCTCCGCCTGGGCCAGCGCCGCGCCGACCTGCATCGAGACGGCAAAGAGGTGCTGCTTCACGCTGTCGTGCAGGTCGCGGGCAAAGCGCAAGCGTTCTTCCGAGACGGCCAGACGGGCGATTTCCTTGCGGGCGAGGCGCAGTTCCCGATTCGTCTGAAAGGTACGACTGAAACTGGCAGCGGTGGCCCCAACCACGGGGATGAGAAAGAGCATTTGCGCAACGGTTGCCCAGGGAACGGAGATGATGACGCCAAGAATGACCGCCAGCAGCATCAGGCCGCCAACCACCAGCACGGCCTGGCGCACCTTCAGCCGTCCGGTGACGCTGGCGCTGGTGTAAATCAAGCCGCCCAACCCCCAGGCGCCCTGCACAAAGGGCATCACCACATTCAACACAAGCATCACCCCAACAGGCAGCCAGCGCCGCCACCTGGAACCCGCGCCCGGCGATGTCGCGCGGGTCAGGCGCGAGGCTTCCTGCCAGGTGGCCCACAGGTAGGAGCCGAGGAAGAGCAGAATGCCCATCCCGGTGGCAACTTTTCGCAGCGACGGCGGCATCTGCACAAAGTCCATCGCTGGCTGAATGAGGAAGGGCAGCCACATGAGCCAGATAACCCACAGTAGATACGGCGAGATAGTCCTGGCTTGCTCGTCGTCACGCAAGAGCGGAGACGACGGCATACCTCCTTCCGGGTGCTGGTCGACCATCAACGCGCTCAGACGCTTGCTCATCGCACTGCCTTTCTGGTGGCGTCGTGCACGTCGGCCACTCCCTGAAGCAACGGGCAGCAGGCCAGCACGCTGGTGCCTTCGCCGGGGCGGCTCTGGATGGTGACCGTCCCGCCCACGCCTGCCATGCGTTCGCGCATCGAATGCAGCCCGACGCCGGTCTGCTGGCCGCTGCCCGGCTCAAAGCCATGCCCATTATCGGCAACCGAAAGCGTCACCTGGTCGGGCGCGTACTTCAGGCTTACTTGAACGCTGGTGGCCTGGCTGTGGCGCGCCGCATTGGACAGCGCTTCCTGGGCGATGCGCCAGAAGGCATCCTCGATTGCCAGCGGCACAGCCGACCCCTCCGACACGTCAAGCTCCACGGCAATGCTATGCTGGCGGCTCCAGTCCTGCGCATACTCGCGCAGCGCCGTGGGTAAGCCTTTTTGCTGAAGCACCGAGGGGCGCAGTTCGTGAATCAGGGCGGTCAGTTCCTGCTGCGCCTGAGAGACCAGTGTGTCGGCTTCCAGCAAGTGAGCGCGGGCCGCATCTCCAGCGGTGGACACTTGCGCGCCAGCGCCGCTGCTCTGCTCCACCTGCGCCAGCGCCGCGCCGACCTGCATCGAGACGGCGAAGAGATGCTGCTTCACGCTGTCGTGCAGGTCGCGCGCCAGACGGCTGCGCTCGGCCAGGCGCGCGTTTTGTTCGGCCAGCGCCTGCCGCTGCACGATGCTTTCAGCCAATTGCTCGGCCATCTGGTTAAAATGCTGCTCTAACTGTCCAATTTCATCACGGCGCGTCACCTGGACACGCTGGGCATAGTTGCCATCGGCAAACTGCTTCGTCGCCGCTACCAGGTGCTGAACGCGCTTGACCGGGCTGCGGGTAGCAAAGAATCCGGCGATGAAGGCATCAATCGACGCCAAGCCTGGCACGGTCAGCACAATAATCAGCGAAGGGAACAGGTCGCTGCGCGGCTCGCGCAGCAGCACAAAAATAGTCAGCCGAACGGAGAGGATGAGGGCGAGGAAGACGAGCGTCACCCAGATATAGGTAATGGTCATGTGCATCCGCAACCCCACCCAGTATATGTCATCATTTCGCTTCGCACGGAAGCGGCGGAAGAGCATATAGAGGAACAGCATTATCTCTCTCCTCTGGCTGGCGGGCCGAAACGGCACCTGGCGCGCTGATAGACCTGGCCTCATCATATCATAGGAGCCGCGCGCCGGAAACGATGCTCCGGCGCGCGGCTCCAGCACGCTCTAGTTCAGCGCACTCGCGCAGCGCGGCGCGCAAAGAGGGCTGCCACCAGCAAGAACCCCAAGGCCCACAGCACCAGCACAATCGCGCTCGTCCAGGCAGGGGCCAGCCCGTCGGCAATGCGCCAGCCCAGATCAGCGGCCTGATAGGTGGGCAGCGTCTTCGCAATTGACAGCATCGTGCTGGGCAGAATCGTGGGAGGCACCCACAAGCCGCCCGCTGCCGAAAAGACCATATACAGGCCATAGGTCACGCCAAACGAGGTGGTATCGTTGGTCACATAGCCCAGGGCAATGCCCAGCAGCGCAAACGGCCAGACGCCAATCCACATCAGCGCGATGACTCCCAACCACTCGATGGCGGTCATTTGCACCCCATGCACGACAATGGCTGTGGCGTAGATCAGCAGCATGGCGGGCAGCGCAAAGAGAATCGCCACCAGCATGCGCCCCAGCAGAATCTTCCAGGGGGCCAGCGGCAGCAGGCTCAACTGCCGGAACCAGCCGCTGCTGCGCTCGTTTGCCAGGCGCGGCCCCGTCGCCACCAGGCACGCCCAGATGCCGCCATAGACCGCCAGCGCCACCATGATCTCGATGTTGCCGGAAAGCTGCCCCGGCGGGGTTTCCGAGCCGAACAGCCCCGAAAAGAGCAGATAAAAGCCGATGGGCACCACCACCGCCAGAAACAGATAAAACGGGTCGCGCAGCGTGCGCAGCAGTTCCATACGCATATAGGTTTTCATGCCTGCTCTCCTTTGCCGTTATGCACCAGCTTGATGAAGGTCTCTTCCAGGTCGGTGCTCTTGACCTCCAGGTCTTTCCAGGGGATGGCGCTGGCGACCAGCGCCCGCGCCGTCGCGTCGGGATTGCTGGTATGCAGCGTCACGTGCTGATCCACGACCTCGACGCGATGCACCCCAGGAAACTGCTCGAATCCCTTCGCGCCTTCCTCCTGAAGCGTAAAGGTTACGCGCGGCTCGCCATAGCGGGCCTGAATCTCTGGCACAGTGCCATCTGCGATGACATGCCCCCGCGCGATGATAATCAGGCGCGAGGCGGAGGTTTCGGCCTCTTCCAGATAATGGGTAGCAAAGAGAATCGTGTGTCCTTCGGCGGCGTAGGCGTGCATGCTCGTCCAGAAGTCGCGGCGCGCCTCCACGTCCATAGCCGCCGTTGGCTCATCCAGCAGCAGAAGCTGCGGGTTGCCCGCAATCGCCATGGCAAAGCGCACGCGCTGCGTCTGTCCGCCCGAAAGGCGGTCGACCCGCCGATGCTCTATCTCGCCCAGGCTCGCCAAATCCATCAGCTTTTCCTTGGAGAGCGGAGCCGGGTGCAGGCTGCGCACAAAATCCAGAAACTCCCCGACGCGCACCCCCGACATCAGTTTGCCTTCCTGAAGCATCGCGCCGATCAAGCTGTGTTTAATCGCCTGCTCTGGCGACTGGCCGAAGACCGCAACCGTGCCCGCCGTGGGCTTCAGCAGGCCCAGCAGCATACTGATGGAGGTCGTTTTGCCCGCGCCATTGGGACCGAGCAGCGCCACCGTTTCGCCGCGCCGAATCTCTACATCGATGCCATCCACCGCGCGCACGGCCCCAAACGTCTTGGTCACGCCGCGCATCTGGACAACACGCTCAGCATTCTCCTTCATGTGCTCCTCCTTGCTTTGTCTGTATCAATTGATAAGTGCAACTGGTGTTCTTTGCTTACAGACAAAGCATACCTGGGGCAGCACATCTTGTGACCCGTCTGAAGGCGCGGAAACGTGCGACTGGAGTCCTGTTTTGCCGCCGATGCGCGGCCCGATTAGACCGTCACCGGCTCGGCGCACGCTGCCTGCTTCCAGACCGTTTCGGCAGAGGCCAGCAGGCGCTCGGCTGGATTGCCGCCCGGCTGACGCGCCAGCGCGGCGTACTGCTGGGCGATGCGCGCCAGCGTAATCACCAGCGCCCAATAGCGCACCTCCCAGTGCGGCCAGTCGGGCCGAAAGAGCCAGTGGCCCGGCGCTTCCACCAGCCGCACCAGCCGCAGCAATTCGGCTTCCAGCCGCCAGGAACCCCACGATGCCCCAATCTGCCGGGCTTCGGCCCGCGTCAGGGGCCGCGTTAACACATCTTGCTCCAGCGTCTCGCGGCGGGCATCGTGCGCCAGCCTGGCCCGCTGGCGCGCTTCCAGCAGCGACACCAGCCAGGGGCCAAGCGCTTCCGCCGCCTGCCGCGCCTGCGGCAAGAACCACCAGACCGGCCCCAGCGTCAGCCGCAGCGTCGTGGGCGGCGTGCCTTTCGCGCCGCCTTCCAGCCAATCGAGAAATGACCGCCAACACGCCTTCGAGATACACATGGGTCTTTTCGCTCCTTTTTCGTGTGATGCGTGATACGGCGCATCGCAGCAGACACGAAAAACGGCCCTCTTCCCCTGCAAGCGTGGCAACGCCGCCTGCCGTGGCGCGGCAGAGAAGCGCCAGGATGAGCAAGCGCTCACCCCGGCCACTTCCCGCACACACCCCGGCAAACAACGACCTACCCTGCCAGAAGATGGCCGCTAAGCGAGACTGTGACCCGTAAAATGGTACAATCCACCCAGCCCCGTCTCCTGGTCCTTCCAGGGTTGGGGTTATGGCGCGGTTAGTGATTAGTACACTAAGCGCGTCAACCGTTATTTGTCTGGAAATGTGCCTGGCGACCCCATTCAGAAGCCGCCCAAGACAAGACTACCTTATTGCTCTATAACTTGTCAAGGGAGCAGGACTTTTGCCAGGGCACTGCAAAAGTCCGCGTCAGCCCTTGGTAGCGCCGCCTTCCAGGCGGCCAGCGTTTGGCCGCCTGGAAGGCGGCGCTACCACTCCCCTCCGCCCCTCACCGCTCACCGCCCGGTGGTGATGCGTCCAATCTTGTTCCCATCAATTTCAGTAAACCAGAGGTTGCCGCCCGGTCCGGCGGTAATCCCCGCAGGGTTGCTCTGGGTTGCGGGGAGAGCAAACTCGGTGCTCTGCCCGGCAGGGGTGATGCGCCCTATCTGATCGCTTGTCTCTGTGAACCAGAGGTTGCCATCCGGCCCGGCAGTAATCTCACCAGGGTCGCTGCCGGCTGCGAGGGGAAACTCAGTGATCTGCCCGGCAGGGGTGATGCGCCCGACCTTGCCGGCTTGCTGCTCCGTAAACCAGAGGTTGCCGTCCGGCCCAGCGGTGATGCCATCCGGGTTGCTGCTGGCCGTTGGCACTGAAAACTCGGTGACCTTCCCCGACGGGGTGATGCGCCCTATCTTGGTGCTGAGTTGCTCCGTAAACCAGAGGTTGCCATCGCGTCCAGCCGCAATGCCTGTCGGCAAGCTGTTGGCTGTCGGCACTGAAAACTCGGTGATCTTCCCCGACGGGGTGATGCGCCCAATTTTGTCCTTAAAACTTTCGGTAAACCAGAGATTGCCATCTGGCCCGGTGGTGATGACAAGAGGGCCGCTGTTAGCCGTGGGCAGTGAAAACTCCATAATCTTCCCGGCTGGGGTAATCCGCCCAATCCCCTGGGTTTCGGTAAACCAGAGGTTGCCATCTGGCCCGGCGGTGATGCCTTCCGGGTTACTGTTGGGCTTGGGGAGGGGGAACTCGGTGACCTTCCCCGACGGGGTGATCTTCCCAATCTTGTTGCCCCGCTGCTCCGTAAACCAGAGATTGCTATCCGGCCCGGTGGTAATCCCGAAAGGGTGGCTGTCGGACGTGGGCACAGAGAACTCGGTGATGCGCCCGGCTGGAGCCGAGGGGGTTGGCGTGGGCGACGGTGTCTGGGTTGGGGTGTCGGTCCTTGAACCGGACCCGCCCGGCACCACTGGGGCGTTATATGTCCCGCAGCCCGCCAGGAAGAGCAGAGCGAGAAAGAGCAAGCCGATACCGGCCTGTTTGCGCATATGAAACCTCCTAAGATGCGCGTTGTTGCCACCGTGCCGACAAAATGCGGCCCTGAAATCCTGGGCAGCTTCAGCACAGCTCTGCATGAAGTGTATGGCGGGAGCGTCCTGGGAGCGTTACGAGAAGCGTTACGAATCGTGGGGACAAGCAGCAGCACGCACGATCTCTTATTTTCGCTAAAGAGGTTGCCACCTTATCGGAAAAGGCGTATGATAGGCACTACCCTGGCGAAGCTGTCTGCTCACACCCCCGCAGGCAGCGCAGCCCTTCTGGGGAATGATGATGTTTGCTTTGGGAGGTTTTGTATGCGTCACCGTATCGGTTTCGTTTCCTTGTTCGCGTGCCTGCTCGCGCTCGCCGCGTGCGGAAGCACTCCTGCCTCGAATGCTCCGTCCACGCCCACGCCCACCGCCGCCACACAGCCCACGCCCACCAATACCCCATCCCCCAGCTTGACCGTCTATACCAGCCCTGATCACAAGTATCAAATCTCGTATCCCATCGGCTGGCAGCAGCAAACCGCCGATGGCAATCCTGCCAAATCCTCATTCACCGGGCCAGGCAATCAGAATTTTGAGGTCACCGACAATGCTGGCATCCCAGGGGGCAGCCCCGCGAGCTACGTCAATGGCTATTGCAACGCCATAGCGATGATCGCTGGGAACATCCAGACCACCACGGTGACCATTGCCGGGCAGACCTGGACCAAAGGAAATTGCGACGCGGGGACAAACTCTTCAACCGTTCTGATCGTGGAGGTTGTCATCTATAAAGGCGCTGTCTATCAAATCGACTACGGTTCATCGGCGGCGAACGAGCAGGCGGATGATGCCACCTATTATGCCCCCATGGAGCAGAGCTTCAAGTTTCTGACCTGACTTTTTCTTCTTGACCGCTGCCTGCCCCTCAGCTACAATAGCCAGGGTACACAAGAGCACGGCTTTGCTTGTTCCGCATTCACGCACTCCCGCGACGGCAACATCTTTCTCAGAGGTGGCACGGATGGTTGGCCCAGAGGCAATTGTGCAGCAGGTCTGGCAGCAAGTCGTTCCTACTGACTGGAAGATTCTTCGGGGCAGGCGGCGCTCGGCGTTCGCCGTGGGCATCCGCGCCGCCGCGTGGACTTGCGCCGCTCTGGTCTTGCTGACGCTGGCAGCGGTGGTGCTGCGCGCCGCGCCAGTGGGCAGGTCGTCGCCGCTGGCTGATGTGCCCGCGACGTTCGCCGGGTATCCCACGCTGGCAGTGGTGGGCGCGGCGGTGGTGGCGCTGGCGCTGCTGGTTGGCCTCAGCGTGGTCATCACCGTTGCCATCAGAAACGCTGGCGACCACGACCCGCTGATCGTGCTGCTGCCCCAGGGATTTGTCGAATACGCGAATCGACGCAAACCGACCATTGGCGTGCTCTATGCCGCGCTCGCCAGCGTCGAGTATAGAGGGCAGAACGCCCGCCAACGACGCGGCAGACTGTGGCTCGCGCTGTTCTTCAAAGACGGGCGCAAAGAGCGCTGGCGGCCACGCGCAGACTTTGGCCCGCCCGCGCGTCTGTTCGAGGCGATCACCAAGGCGCACGCGCTCTATCACGTGCTCCACGACGGTGGGCAATAGCCAGCGTTAGGAGGGCCACTCGCTGGCCCACAGCGGCGATGGTTTGGGGGCAGGCCGCCGCTCATTGAGGTCCAGCAGGCATATCGTTCCGTGGGGGAAGTGTTGGGGCAAACACGCCCAGACCTGCCCCGCGCGGGTGAAGATCAGCCGCCCCTGCCGGTCCAAATCGGCCCATTCGGCCTGCTCGATCTCCTGGGCCTGCTTTGTAGTGTTGTCGATCAGCTTCCAGCGCAAGATGTGAAAGTCGCCAAGCCGGGTGAAATCCGCGCCATAGTCGGCTTGCTGAAGCACAAAGCGGCCCCCAGGAATGGGCTTCTGCCAGATGAACGCCCTTGACATGAGGTAGCGGCTCCTGCGCCGTCGTTTCGACAACACCGGAAGCTGCGCGCTCACCTCATCGACGCTCTCGGCATAGGCCGACGTTTCGACGCGCCGCCAGCCCTGCTGCTGCAAGATGGCCTCGTGGATGGGATAATCTTCGCCCATGGCGAACCAGGGCACCTCCCAACCCGCCACCACGCGCAGATGCTCGGCAGGGTCAACCAGCGGCTTGCCGCCTTCGGAATGGTTGAGCAGCAGCGTGCGGTTGTCCTGAAAGACCGCGCCGCCGTTCCAGGCATCGCCTTTGGGCCAGAGCGCCAGCGCCGTGAAATAGGGCGGGCGGCTGATGGCCGTCCAGGTCTCCGACGATTCGCTTTCTCGCATGCGCGTGCCATATTTGGAAACGAAATAGGCGAAGAGTGTTCCATCCGGCGACAGCGAGCAGCGCCGCGTGTAGATGTGCCCGCGCAGCCACTGCCCATTGATGAAGGTATCGGTGTCCGTCTGCCACTGGATAAGCTGCGCCCAGGCTTTGGGACCGCGCCGCAGCAGCAGCACCATAGGCGCGGCAGGCGCAAGCACGCCGAAGAGGCGGCAGGGAACAGGGGGAGTATTCACCATGAATGTTCACGCTCTCGCATTAATTCAAGACTGGCGGAACGGGCAAGCGCAGGTGGAACGTGGAGCCTTCCCCTTCGATGCCTGTACTTTCGGCCCAGATTGCCCCGCCCATGCTTTCGGCCAGCACCCGACACAGATATAACCCCAACCCATTGCCCTCCACCGAGGAAGCCAGATCGCGGGGCAGGCGCGTAAAGCGGTTGAAGAGCAGCGACATTTGCTCCGGGGGAATGCCCAGGCCATGATCGCGCACCTCAATCTCCACAAACGAAGGCGTCTGATTGCGACCCCGCTGCACGCGGCGCAGCGGGGCTGAACTGGCCGCCACGAAATGCGCGTTCACCTCGATGGACGACTGCGGCGGCGAATATTTGCAGGCGTTCGCCAGCAGGTTGGTCAGAATCTGCTGGCAGCGCACCGGCTCCGCCCAGGCGACCAGATTTTCCGAGACGTTGAGGTGCAGGTCGCGGATGCCCGAAGCCCCCAGGCGCGGGTCGACCAGCAGCATAGCTTTATCCACCACACCACGCAGCGGCACAATGGTAGGCGTGAAGGCTTCGGTCTTGCCGTCGATGCGGCGCACCGCCAGAATGTTTTCCAACAGCGTCACCAGCGCCGTTCCGGCCTGGCTGGTGCGTTCAAGCGCCGCGTCCATCTCTTCGCCGGAAAGCTGTGGGCGCGCCACGCGCAGGTATTCAATATAGCTCTGCACTGCCATGACGGGCGTGCGCAGTTCATGGTTCACATGGGTAATAAATTGATCTTTGATGCGGTCCAACTGCTGAGCGCGCTCATACGCCGCGCCCAGCGTCCGCAGCGTCCGGCGATAGGTGAGCCATTGGGCCATCAAGAAGGTTGCTACCAGCCACTGAAAGACCAGCGCCGTTGGCAAGAGGTAGTTGAGTTGGGACTGCATCAAGGGATAGATGCCAACAGGATAGGGTGGCAGCAAGGTAACGGCCACCGTCAACAGGTTCATCAGAATCGTCGTGGCGATGATGGCGCGAATGCCACCAAGAATCCCCGCCAGCACAATGATGGCGCTAAAGGTGACGAACTCACTCAGGCCATAAGGGTCAAGGCCCTGCTCGAAGATGCGCACCAGCACGGCGAGCAGCAGCCCGCTCACGCCACCGGCAAACATCAGCGCCGTTGCCAACCCGACGCGCCCCCGGCGCACTGCCAGCGTGCCCAGGCCGCACGACACAGCGGCCAGCACCAGAAAGCCATAGTTCAGCCAGACCTCAAAGTTCAGGGGTGTGATCGTGGGGAGGACCAGCGTGAACGCCACGCTTCCAATTCCCAGCAGAATGGCCGACAGCGGCAGCATCACTCTGAGAAGCTGCTGCCTGCGCTGGCGCTCGTAGGTTTGGTACACAGCCAGTTCGGCTTCCGTCAGAGGCAAGAACGGTTGGGACGCCAGACTCATGGATGGCCTCCTTGCAACTATTCGCCTTCGTCGGCGGGCATGGTGGCAGCCAGCGCCTGCCAGTGTTCGGCACGCTCCACTTCGCTGATGGCAATGGCTTGCTCGATGGCGGCAACCAGAAGTTGCGGAGTGACCGGCTTGATTAAGTATTGATCGGCACCGGCAGCCAGCCCGGCAAATTGTTCTTGCTCCTGAGCCAGCGCAGACAAGATGATGAGCGGAATGGAGGCCGTCTCCGCATCTCCGCGCAGGGCGCGCGCCAGTTGATAGCCATTCAACCCAGGCATCATGATGTCGACAATGATACAGACAGGCCGGAGCGCGTAACACTGCTCCAGGCCGGTAACACCATCGGGAACGCCGATAAATTGATAGGGGGCCAGGCGCGGAAGAATCGTCAGCAACACATCCAGCAGCATCTTGTTATCTTCCACCAACAGCACGACTGGCAGTGACGATGGCGGAGCGGACATCCAGTGTCACCTCACTTTACGGGCGAAATGTCCCGCCCGACGCAGCAGCAGCATCTGTCCATAGAGATTGGTCGAGGGACCGAGCGGCTTAACCAGGTAGTCATCCGCGCCAGCCCGGAAGGCGCGAATCTTGTCCAGCACTGATTTGCGCCTGGTCAGGCAGGCAATCAACACCTGCTTCAACATCGGGTCAGCCTGGAGCGCTTCTATCAGCTTAATGCCATCGCCATCCGGCAGGTCAAGTTCCAGAATGACCATGCCTGGGCGCTCGCGCCGGATAAGCTGCTGGGCTTCGTACAGCGTGGCCGCTGGAACACACCGGAAGCTCTGTTGCAGAGAGAAGGCGACTTGGCGCTGATAGAGTGGGTCGGGGTCGACCACTACCACGGTTGAGATCGGATTATTCATCATCATGCTGGTCTCTCAACATCCACCACAAATAACAAAGACTCTCAATAAAAGTGGATTTATTGTATCACTAGCATCCAAGGGAGTAGCACATTTGTACACACAGCCTGTCCAGCGGTCCTCCGAGCGGCTGCTTTACCCTCCAACGGCTGCCAGTTCGGCGGGCGAAGCAACCGGCAGCGTGGGGAACGCCTGGTGCGCGCTGGCATCGCCAGCCAGCAGCGCGCCAAAGCGCCAGACAAAGTGGCCCTCGTCGGCTGTGCCCTGTGTCAGTTCCAGCGCGCAGCCCGCCGCGCCGCGATCATGCAGCACGTTCACACCCCAGCCAGCGCCGCCAAGCGCCTTGCTCTGCACCTGAGTCAGCATCTGGATGCCGGTGTCGCAGAAAAGCTGCGAAAGCTGCGCGCTCAAGCCTGGCTGCGAGACAAGCGCCAATCCCAAGCGCCAGCCTGTTGCCGCAGTATAGGAAAGGACGAGACTGAGCAGGATGGGGAACGATGAAAATGTCACGTCACTGACCACCTGGCCGCTGGCTGTGGTAAAACGCCAACGCTGGGTGACGGGCGTCAAGACCTGCCAGCCGTGAACGCTCGCCGTGCCATTGGCAGAAAATCCGGCAGCGCCAATGCAGGTGAGGTTAAAACAGTACAGTCCCTTCCTGGGCAGGTACGCGCTGGGAATCAGGGAAACGCTGGCAGAGAGCGGCCCGCTGTTGTGTCGGGTGGTGGCCGTCCCGTTCTGGCTCAGTCCGGCGGCAATCACCGACTGGGCGGGCACGGCCAGCGTTTGCTGCATCGTGACACCATGGGTAATGAGCGTGTTGATCTGCTGCTGCTGCGCGGCGGGCAGATCGGCCAGCGTGAAGAGCATTTCCAGCTTATTCGATGCCTGCTGATTCACGCTCACCACTCCCCCGGCATCGCAGGAATGAAAAACATACGGCGCACTCGTCCTGGGCGGTGGATAGGAGCAGGTGAGCGGTTGAAACGGCGGCGCGTTCAGCGTAATCGTATACGGTGGCTGACTGGATACCCTGAATGTGAGCGGAGGCGCGGCGCGCTGGGGCTGGCCGTTGATGGTCAGCACACCATAGTTCACATTGCTGACCACATTTACGGTCGGCGGTGGCGACGTTGGCTGGAGGGCGATCACCGGGACAGACGGCGCTGAGGCTCGGCTGAGGCCCCAATACGCCGCCAGCACCACCACCAGCGCGGCCAGCAGCAGACCAAGCTGCGTGAAGCGTTTGCGCCAGGAAGGCGGCTGACTCAGCAGCGTCTCCAGTTCAATCAGCGGCAGCGCTCCCTCGCCATCTTCGGCAGAGGAAGCGCCAGATAGATCGTCCGGCTGCTGGCTCATAGCATGCTCCTGCTTGTGTGGCCGCCTTCAGTCTCTAGCATAGCAGAGAGCGGCCCAGAAATGCAAATCTCAGCACTGGGCACGCCTGGGTGCTATACTTGCTTCATTGTCAGCATCATTGCCGCAGTAGTAAGGAGATGCCTATGGCTCACATACCACCTGAACCCGCCGCGCCGCGCGTCGATTTTGCCACCGTTGACGCTGCACCCAACCCACAGTTATTTGTGCGCTATCTGGAAAGCGCGAAAGGCAACGCCGGGATTCAGGCGCTCAAACGCCAGAGCTACGCCCTGTTGGAAGCAAGCGCGGGCAAACGCCTGCTCGATGTCGGCTGTGGGCTGGGCGACGATGTGCGCGCGCTCGCTCAGATTGTCGGGACGACGGGCAGCGCCATGGGCCTGGACAACAGCCAGACGATGATCGATGCAGCCCGCGAGCGCTCGAAAGGGCTTGATTTCCCCGGCAGCTTTCAGCACGGTGACATCCACCATTTGCCGTTTGACGATGGCGCGTTTGATGGCTGCCGCGCCGAACGGATGCTGATTCACAGCGACGACCCTGCCAGAGCTTTAGCCGAGATGGCGCGCGTGGTGCAGCCAGGCGGTAGGGTGGTCGTCATCGAACCCGACCTGGAAACCGTCATCCTGCATCTGAGCGATCACACGCTGGCGCGGAAACTGACAGCCTGGCAATGCGACAGCGTGCGCAATGGGCGCGTGGGTCGCCAGTTGCCCGGCCTGTTTCAGCAATGCGGCCTGGCCGACATCCAGATTCTTCCCACTGTGCACTATGCCACGCAGCTTGAATCGTTCGAGAGCACGCAACGCCTGGTCAGGCGGGCAGAACAGGACCACGCGCTGACCGCTGAAGAAGCCAGCGCGCTCCTGCACGAGCTACAGGAGCGCAGCGAACACGGGCGCTATTTCGAGTTTGGCGTCTTTTTCACGCTGGCGGGCCGCAAAACCGCCCCGACAGCGCCTCAAGAGTGATTGCCGTTGCTCCTCCAGACTGCCGTGCCCGCTGGCAGCGCCTTCTGCGCGCCGGATGAAAACCCGTTCGCTTTGGGCAGCCCGGATTTGCTATGGTTGCGCAAGAGCCGCAGCAGCACCGATGGCGCGACATATTTGACGCCATCGGGTCCGGTGACGACCTCATGGGCAAAGATTTTGGTGGGTCCATCGAAATCCGGGCGCGCCCAATAGGCGATGGTGCCGTGCGCCACGTGCAGCGCGTCGGCCAGTTCCGCAAAGGTCACCGTGGCGTCCTCGGGATGGTCCGGCAGGGCTGCCACGTCGCCCCAGGTGCGCTCCAGCGGTTGCCAGACCTCCAGGTCCGCGTGGTCGAGCGCGTCAATCGACAGGCCCTCCTGTCTGGTCAGCGACGGGTGATGCGCGGGCACATGATTCACCACCGGAGTTTCCGGGCGCGGCGGAGCCTTGAACGGCCTGTTGTTCGTCTGGTCCCACACGCCGCGCGACACCGCCTGAATCTCCACCTGCTCATCGCTGAGGTCGGCGCTTTCAATGCCCGCTGTCTCCAGGGCAATACGCATCTGCTTCAGCCGTTCGTCACGCTGCGCTCGCTCTTCCAGATTGAAGGCTTCTTTTGCCAGGCCGCCCAGCACGGTGCGAATGCGCTGGCCTGCGCCCTCGGCGCGGGCTGCCGCCACCATATTTTGCGCGCGGATGCGCGCCGCCTCGCGCTGCGCCTCCGCTTCAATCTCCTCTGGCGTGCGCGCATCGACGCGCTCCTGCATGCGCCGGGGCACAATGCTATACAGCAGCACAATCACCAGCGGAATCGCGCCAATGGCCTTGTTCACCAGTTCTGGCGGGATATCGGCAAAGCCCGCGCGGTTCAGCAAATCCTGGGTGATGATCGTTTGATAGTTGGTGACAAAGAGCGTATTGGAGAACCAGGACAGCGAGGCCATCAGCAAGGCCACCAGAAACCAGATCAGGCCAAATAACGTGGTCTTGATGCCATCGCCCCAGCCGCGCTTGCGCCGCATCCACAGGCGGCGCGAAAAATAGAGGCCCAGAAAGAAGCCGCCATCGACCCCCAGGGCGCGCACCGCCGCGCTAATGTTATCGAGCAGCGAACCGGTTTGCAGGTTGAAGCCATACACATAGGCGATGCCGATGATGGACACGATCAGCAAGCCCGTCACCAGGGCATGCAGGCCGATTTCCATCACCCGTGAAGGCCCAACATCATCCTCCGCAACCTGAGGCTTCGCCGCAGCACGCGCCGTGTTTGGCTCAGAAGAAGACGTGGGGGCAAGAGTCCGTGCCGACATATTCATGACCTGTTCCAGGCAGCCGCTCAATTCCGCTGGGAATCAAGAGACAGCCTTCCTCCTCTCATCATAAGAAAGTAGTTCAAACGTTCTAACCGCAAGTATACCAGGAGCTTGCCCAACAATCAAGGGGTACGGCCTCGAGATGCGCAGGCGATTGGAAATTTTGTACAAATTGTGTATAATTGAGCGTATGCAAAAGACTGACACGCTGCCAACGCTGCCCTTTGAAAGCCAGCAAAGCTGGGAAAGCTGGCTGAGCGAGCATCACGCGAGCGCCAGGGGCGTCTGGCTCAAGATTGCCAAAAAAGAGGCAGACATCGCCTCCGTTTCCTATGCTGAAGCGCTGGACGTTGCCCTCTGTTATGGCTGGATTGACGGGCAAAAAGCCGCCTTCGATGCGCAGTTCTGGCTGCAAAAATTCACGCCGCGCGGCCCTAAAAGCATCTGGTCGAAAATCAACTGCGACAAAGCCGAGGCGCTGATGGCCGATGGCCGCATGCAATCAGCCGGGCTGCGGCAGGTAGACCTGGCAAAAGCCGATGGCCGCTGGAACGCGGCCTATGCATCGCAGCGCACCATCGACATTCCCGATGATTTTCAGCGTGAACTGGACGCCAATCCGCAGGCGCAGGCGTTCTTCAACACGCTCAACAGCGCCAACCGCTACGCCATTCTCTTCAGAATCCAGACGGCCAAAAAGCCGGAAACACGCGCCGAGCGCATCCGCAAGTTCATCGCTATGCTCGTCAGAGGCGAGAAAATCCACCCCTAGCAGAAACACGCCATTCATCCCTTTTGCTTTAGCAAGGGGGATGAATGGCGTGCCGCCCGCAGGCGGTCTTTCTGGTTTTGCATCAGACAAACAGCATGGTATACTACTGACCTCGGCAAAGAGAACTAAAGATGTGCGAGACTGGGGGCATGGGAGCACCAGCAAAAGCAGATTGGCGGGAAGAGCGCCGGAAACGAGCCTGGGATTTAAAACAACAAGGCTGGAAACAGCAAACGATTGCTCAAGTCTTAGGCGTAAGCGCTGGGGCGGTGAGTCAATGGCTCAAGCGTGGACGGGAAGGGGGCAGAGAGGCCCTGAGGGCACATCCACCTCCGGGCCGATCTCCTCGCTTGACCGCAGCACAGCGGGCCAAGATACCAGCGCTCCTAGAGCATGGAGCCGAAAGTTTCGGCTTTCGCGGCGCGGTCTGGACTGCACGACGGATCGCTGAGGTCTTCTGGCGCACCTTTGGGGTGCACTATCACCGCGATCACGTCAGACGCCTCTTACACCAGATCGGTTGGAGTCGCCAACAGCCCAAAGAACGTGCTACCCAACGGGACGAGCACGCCATCCAGGCATGGTACGAACAGCGCTGGCCTGCGCTCAAAAAAAGGCAGAGGTCGAAGAGCGCACGATTGTCTGGGTGGACGAATCAGGCTTTTACCGGCTGCCGATGGCGGTGCGGACATGGGCCCCACAGGGGCAGACCCCTATCCTGCGTGTGCCTCTCACTCATGACCATCTCTCAGCGATCGGCGGAATGACCCTGGATGGGCGCTTGTTCCTGCAAGTCCGCGAACAGAGCTATGATGGGAAAGCGGTGGTAGGGTTCCTGCGGGTTTTGCTGCGCAAGATTCCTGGCAAGCTTTTGGTGATCTGGGATGGTTCGCCGATCCATCGCAGCCAGGTGGTCAAGGACTGGCTCAAACGAGGAGCCGCAAAACGTGTCCATCTGGAACAGTTACCCGGCTATGCCCCCGATCTGAATCCAGAGGAGGGGATCTGGAATTATCTCAAGCGGGTCGAAGTGGGTAATGTCTGTGGTTCCGATCTGGCCCACCTGCATCACGAGCTTATTCAGGCCAGAGAACGCTTGCGGCACAAGAAGGAGATCATTCGCAGTTGCGCTCGCCAATGCGGATACGTGGTGTAGTTCCCCTGGAGAAGGTTGGAGAAAGCACCACCAGAAGTCCCTGCTGGCTCAATCAGGAATGCGATGACCAAAGAAGTAGCGAACCCCAGGTTCGTACCGCTCGATGCCCGGATGAGCCAGGAATTGCTCCACCTGTTTGACCACCAGAGGGGGATGCTCGGAATGGCTGGTCACGTCGAGGCCCGTGTAGGCTTCCAGGATATCGAGCCAAATTTCTTCATCATGATAAATGGAGTGCCGCCCAGGCAAAACGTCGAGCAGGTATTGTGCCAGGCGGCGCAGTGACAAGAGTTCTCCTCGGGAAATAGCGTTCTGCTCAGGGTCAGCGACTTTGGACCGCGCCGCCTGGTAGCGCCGCATGACCTCTTGGCGGTAGCCTTCATCATCATACACAGGATCATACAGGTCTTCGGAGTTCAGCCACTCAGGCCACGCGGGGTCTCTGGGGGGCCAACTGGGCACGGCACCAGCCCGAATCACTCCATCCTGGTCTTCCAGGAGCAGCGAGAGATAGTCAGGAATCCACCACTCTCGCGTTTTCTCAACCAGGGTTCGGCCTGGTGGATGCAGAGAGAACAACCGCAGCATTTCTGGCACGGCCCACAGACTCCCACTCAACCCTAAGATCCATCCCAACCATTTCGCTGTGGATGCTTCTTCGCTGACCTCCTCAGCAAACGTCGCCAGCAGCTCTTGCAACAGCGACTTGGGAGCCGCATAGGCCAGCAACTTGCCACAAGCGTACCACACCGTCGCACGGTCATGAAGCTGCATCAGTTCAATCAGGCGCTGACAGGGCGCGAAATCCCCCTCCTGTGCATGGGCAAGGATGGAGCAGAGGGCGTCCTCTGGATCATCACCATAGAGATATTTGGCGGCTCGAATATCTTCGGGAGGCGGAGCCAAAAAGTGGAATCCCACCCCCTCCCGGTGAAAATAATAGGGTTTGTGCTGATACGGTTGTTGCATCATGTTGCCCTGAAGGAATCCCGTCTTTTCATTTCGCAAGCCTGTGCAGTGGAGCAATCGTTGCCAGAGACATCCTATCGATGTTCTTTGCTGCCCCCATCCCTCCGCATTGTAGCAAAGTTTATTTGTTTTCGCCGAGATCAGTAAGCCGGAAGAAGGGGAGCACGAAGCGATGACAACACCGACAGGACATAAGACGTTCAAGTACAAGCTGCGCCCGACGCCAGAGCAGTCGACACAGCTTGTGACCACGCTTCGTCTCTGTCGGGAACTGTATAATGCGGCCCTTCAGGAACGCAAAGAAGCCTGGCAAAAATGCCGGGTATCGGTCAACTACTACCAACAGAAAGCCCAACTCCCAGAGATACGTGCCTATCGGGAAGATTGTGCAGCGGTCAATGCCCAAGTCTTGCAAGATGTGATTTTGCGGATGGAACGGGCCTTCAAAGCCTTCTTTCGGCGCGTTGCCAACGGTGATAAGCCCGGCTATCCCAGGTTCAAGGGCCGCAACCGCTATCACAGTTTCACCTTTCCCCAAGTAGGCCCGCATGGGTGCGCTCAGGTGGACAACGAATTCTTGGTTCTCTCGAAAATCGGACGCATCGCAGTGCGCTGGTCCCGTCCGCTGGAAGGCACACCCAAAACCGTCAGCATCATTCAAGAACCAGATGGCTGGTACGCCTGTATCGCCTGTGCCGCTGTGCCCATCCAACCCTTGCCGTTGAAGGGCGAAGAGACGGACATTGATCTGGGCCTGGAATCCTTCTTGACGCTTGCCAACGGAGAACCCCTTGCCAACCCGCGCCACTACCGGAAAGCAGAAAAGCGGCTGGTGAAAGCGCAGCGCCGGGTTTCCAAGCGCAAGCGGGGCAGCAAGCGACGAAGCAAGGCCGTCCGGCTCTTGCAGCGCGCTCACCAGAAGATTGCACGCCAGCGCCGGGACTTTCACCATAAAACCGTCCTTTTGCTCATTCAGCAGTACGATACGATTTTCCACGAAGACTTGCAGGTTGCCAATCTGGTGCAGAACGGCCAGCTTGCCAAAAGCATCCATGATGCGGGCTGGAGGCAATTCTGCACTATCCTCACTTTCAAAGCTGCAAATGCTGGGAAGAGAGCCATTGCGGTGCCGCCTGCCTATACATCGCAAGTCTGTTCGGGCTGCGGTGTGCTGGTGCAGAAAGGCTTGTCCGTCCGCTGGCATGAATGCCCAGACTGCGGAGCCAGCCTCCACCGCGATCACAACGCTGCCCAGAACATTCAACGGGCCGGGCAGACCCATCGGGGAGTGGCTACACGGAAGCGTCATGATGAACCGAGAATCCCCAGCCTGTAGGCCAGGGGAGTGTCAACAACCAATCCTCCAGGCGATACGTCTGAGCTTGCTGTTCGTTTGATAAGTAGCGAGCAAGAATAGACGTGTGTGTAAGGAGGCAGGGTTGCTTTATGTATAGCCAGCCACCGCCAGGGGGAAGCCAGAACAACGCCGCGCCGCAGTACACAGAAGCCATCGCCAGAGAACTCACCTCTCTCAGACAGACCTTGAATCAACTGACAGCCGTCGAGCGCGACCTGGAAAGCCAGCGCGTGCAGCTTCAGGGCCAGATCAACCGTTATACCGAGCAAGCGCCCATCGCGCGCCGCATGAATCACCCTGACCTGGCAGACGAAGCTATGGCACGGGTTGCTCAACTTCAACCGGAGCTAGCGCGCGTCCAGGCGCATCTGGCGCAGACTGTCGCGCGCCAGCGGGAGGTGACGAACCGGCAGTTCGCCCTGCTGCGGCAGACGAGCGCCATCGGCGGCGCATCAGCACCTTCCACCAAGCCCCAGCCATTCAAGCCCGGCAAGCCGAAAAAGCGGCGTCGCGTCGCGCTTGGTTTGAGCCTGGCGCTCGTTGTGATCGTGCTGGCCGCGCTGGGGCTGTCGCAGGCGCTGCGCGCCACGCCAGGCCAGCCAGCAACGAGCCTGGCCCAGACACAGCCCACCTCACCACCAACGGCAACCCCATCCCCGTCTCCAACGCCGCTGCCGCCCATACCGGCATTCTCTCCCAACGGCACCGGCCCAACCGACCAGCAATGCCTGAACGCGCTCGGCGCTCCCTGTTATAGCCCGGAGCAAATTCAGCAAGCCTTCGGGCTGACCGCGCTCTACAAGCACGGCTACGATGGCGCGGGCCAGACGATTGTCATCCTGGGCACCGGAAGGACCGGCACGCTGCAAGCTGATCTGCATCACTTCGATCAGACCTGGGGCCTGCCCGACCCGCCCAGCTTTCGGATTCTTGAGCCAAACGGCCCGCCCGCCCCTTATACCTGCGCTGACCAGGCGGATGACTTGCAGATCGAGAACACGCTGGATGTCGAATGGGCACACGCCATCGCTCCTGGGGCTAACATCGTGTTGGTGATTGGTGCCAACAAGCCTCCAGGCGGCTCACCGGAAGATAGTTGTGGTCTTTACGGTCTGGTTGACGCGCTCAATTACGCGCTTGATGAAACGCTGGGGCAGGTCGTATCGATTAGTTATGCAGGCAGCGAACTTGGTTATACATTCGAAACAGCCAGCCAGCACGCCCAGGATCAGAGCTATTATCAATACGTGGACGTCTCCTTTCGGCAGGCAGCAAGCCAGAACGTGACCGTGCTGGCAGCCGCCGGAGATGAGGGGGCAACAAATTCCAACGATCTGACAAAATTAAATGCCTATTGGCAGCAGCCGAACATTTCCTGGCCCGCCGATGATCCGTATGTGCTGGCCGTCGGCGGCACCACCCTTCAGATACAAGACGCGAGCGGAACCTATGGCGGCGAAAGCGTCTGGAACGACGGAAACGTCGGATACGGCGGAGCCAGCGGCGGCGGCCTCAGTTCAGTCTTCCCCGCGCCAGACTACCAGTATGGCTTGCTCAATCAAGAACTGTTTCATAACAAACGCGGCATTCCCGATGTGTCCTTCCCTGCGGAGCCAAGCTACGACCTCTACGCCTCCTTTGAAACCGGCATCATGGGGCAGGTCAACCCTAGCAGATGGAAGCATTGGGACATCACCGGAGGAACCAGCATCGCTACGCCCTGCTGGGCCGGATTGATCGCCATTGCCAACCAGATGCGTGGTAAGCCGGTGGGCTTCATCCAGCCCGCGCTCTATCGCCTGCGTGGCAAGGGCATGCACGACATCACCAGCGGCAACAACAGCTATGGCGGCGTCACCGGCTACAGCGCGCAGCCCGGCTATGATCTGGCCTCCGGATGGGGCACACCCATTGCCAATCAATTCGTGCCCGACTTGATCGAAGCGCTCGATAATCCTGACTATGGCTGTCCAGGCTATCGGACGCCGTGCGGCTGACCAGAGGGCCGAGACCATCCTTAGTTGACACCGCGCCGGGCGCATGGTATCTTCCCAGGCATGAAGAACCGTTTCCTGCCAGGCCCGCCCGGCGCTGGCATCCTCTACCTTCCACGCCTGTGTGGGAATGCACTGGCCGCATCAGCCCGGCGCGTTCGCTGATGTGGCAGAACGAGGCGCCACCAGCAATATCCTACTCACCGGGCAAGCTTTGCCCGCAGGTGAGGGTTTTCCGGTGCTGCCTTCGGCCAGGTTCCCATCTCCTCGTTCTTGCCCTTGACACTCCTGCTGCGTACGTCGCCGGGTCACTCTCTGTCTGCTTTCTATGTTTCTTCCTTCAAGAGAGGACCATTTACGATGCGCACATCTATTCGTTTGCAGCCGCTTCAGCCAGCGACCCACTACCCGCGCCTGGCCGAACTGCGCAGCGCAGCCAAACCCGAACCGATCACCGTCGAGCAGCTTCAGGAATGGGAAGCGCAAGCGCCCCAGGGCCAGCTTCGCCGACACCAGGTGGCTGTCGACGAGCAGGGCCAGATCATCGGCTACAATGACGCCGGGCGCGACCCCTGGATGCCGCCCGGCCTCTTCGATGTCGAGGTGCTGGTTGACCCCACCTGGTGTCGGCAGGGCATTGGCGCGCTGCTCTATCAGGATGCCCTTCAGTTCTGCCAGGCACAGGGAGCCACCCGGCTTCAGGGCATGCTGCGCGACAACTGCCCGCCCTGCCTGCGCTTTGCCGAGCAGCGCGGCTTTCGCATCGAGCGCCATCGCTTTGAATCCACGCTGGACCTCGACGCCTTTGACGAACGCCGCTTTGCCGGGCATATTGAAGCCATCGAAGCCAGCGGGATTCACTTCTTTACGCTGGCCGACCTGGGCAACACCAAGGAAGCGCAGCGACGGCTGCACAGCCTGAACGAGCGCATCAACCGCGACACGCCAGGCTATCAAAGCTGGCTGACGTTCGAGGCGTTTCAAACGCAGATATGCGGCGCTTCCTGGTTTCGCCCGGATGGGCAGATCGTCGCGGCAGATGGCGAGAACTGGATAGGCATGGCCGCCGTTGGGTTTTTTGCTAACACCCAGTCGATGTACAACATGTTTACGGGCGTTGACCGCGCCTATCGTGGGCGCGGCATTGCCCTGGCGCTCAAGCTCCTGACGATTCGCTGTGCCCGCGCCTACAACGCTCGCTATGTGCGCACGCACAACGATTCCGAAAACGCGCCCATGCTGGCCGTCAACCGCAAGCTGGGGTATCGCCCGGAACCGGGCCTCTATCGCGTCGCACTGGACCTGCGCTAGAGACACTCCAGAGTTCGCTCGGCCCGCCTGTCCTTGATGAAGGGCAGGCGGGCCGAGCACTCTTCTTGACTTTTCAAGCAATCCCTTCTCTGCTAGACTATCTCTAACAACGAGGTAGAAGGTTCTTTCCAAGCCAGGAGGAAATGCCAGATGACAGAGAAGGTTTATCGCAGCGAACTTACCCCCGTCAGCTTCTTGCGCCGCAGCGCCTCCGTCTTTCCCGACAAAACCGCCGTCGTTCATGGCGAACGACGCTACACCTATCGCCAGTTTGAGGAGCGCGTCAACCGGCTGGCCTCGGCTCTGCGCGCCGCTGGCATGCAGAAGCATGATCGCGTCGCCTTCCTCGCGCCCAACATCCCGCCGCTGCTGGAGGCGCACTTTGGCGTGCCTGCCGCTGGCGGCATCCTGGTTGCCATCAATACGCGCCTGTCCGCCTCGGAGATCAGCTATATCTTGCAGCATTCTGGCGCGCGCTTCCTCTTCGTAGATGCCGAGCTTGAGCATCTGGTGGAAGACTCGTCGGGCATCGCGGTGACGCGCATTCTGGATACCGGCGCGTCCGATGACCCCTACGAGGCGTTTCTGGCGGGAGGCTCGCCGGAGCCGGTTACAAGCTGGCTGGAGGACGAAGAAGAAACGATCTCGATCAACTATACTTCTGGCACCACCGGCAAGCCCAAGGGCGTCATGTACACGCATCGCGGAGGCTATATGAATGGCCTGGGCGAAGTCATCGAAACCAGCATGACCTTTGAAAGCGTCTACCTCTGGACACTGCCCATGTTCCACTGCAACGGCTGGTGCTTCACCTGGGGCGTTACCGCCGTTGCGGGCACGCACGTCTGCCTGCGCAAGCTCGACCCGGCGCGCGTTTGGGAACTGATCGAAAGCGAGGGCGTCACCCACTTCTGCGGCGCGCCCACCGTGCATATCTCGCTGGTCAACTCGCCCAGCGCGCACCAGCTCAGCCGCCAGGTGACGGTTACCGTGGCGGGCGCGCCGCCGTCGCCCACGCTGCTGGGGCAGATGCGCCAGGTCGGCTTCCGCCCCATCCACGTCTATGGCCTCACCGAAACCTATGGACCGCACACCGTCTGCGAATGGCACCCCGAATGGGCCGAGCGCTCCGCCGATGAGCAAGCGCGGCTGCTTGCCCGGCAGGGCCAGTGCTACGTGATTGCCGATGGCCTGCGGGTCGCCGATGCCAACATGAACGATGTGCCCCGCAACGGCGAAACCATGGGCGAAGTGCTGATGCGCGGCAACAACGCCGCCAAGGGCTACTTCAACGATGAGGCGGCAACGGCCCGCGCCTTCGAGGGCGGCTGGTTCCACTCCGGCGACGTGGCCGTCTGGCATCCCGACGGCTATATCGAACTGCGCGACCGCAAGAAAGATATCATCATCTCTGGCGGCGAAAACATCTCCACTATCGAGGTCGAGCAGATGGTGGCGCGCTATCCCGCCGTGCTGGAATGCGCCGTGGTCGCCATCCCCGACGAGCAGTGGGGCGAGCGCCCCAAAGCCTTTGTCACCCTCAAGCCCGGCCAGACGGCCACCGAAGCCGACATTATCACCTTCTGCCGCGAGCACATGGCGCACTTCAAGTGCCCCGCCGCCGTCGAGTTCGGCGATCTGCCCAAGACCTCCACCGGCAAAGTGCAGAAATACGTGCTGCGCGAAAAAGAATGGGCCGGGCGCGACAAACGCATCAATTAGATAGAAGATGCACAAGGATGGGCCTGTCAGGCAGCGCTGCCTGACAGGCCCATCCTTGTGCATCAGGCTTTGACCGCCATCCCCAGCAAATGCATCTCGTGACGCAGCGTCTCGGCCAGTCCTTCTTCCAGCGGGCGCGGGTGATAGTCCCATTCGCGCTGCGCTCTGGCCGATGTGCCCAGGTAGGTGACGCCCGCACTCACACGCAGATATTCAGCGCTGTACTGCTCAGGCATTGGGACAACCTTCTCAGTCACGCCCACCAATGAGGACGCCGTGCGCAACAGCCCCGGCGACACATGGCGCGGCGCGGGCACGCCGGTAATGCGCTGGGCCATATCCATCGCCTCGACCAGTGTATGCGACGGCCCGGCAATGATATAGTGCTCGCCTGCCTTGCCCTTTTCCATGCCCAGGACATGCGCGCGGGCAATATCATCCACGTGCCCCCAGGAATAGGCCGTGCCGCTTGGAATCACGGGCAGCTTGTGTTGCAGATATTGAATAAATGTCGTGCGCACCGAACTGGTGTCGCCGGGGCCATAAATCACGCCGGGCATCACAATCACCAGCGGCAGCCCCTCGGCCATCATGGGCGCGGCCACTTCATAATGCGCCGCCCATTTCGTGCGGTCATATTCGCTGATGTGCGGGCCGCGATATTCACAGCTTTCATCCACAATCTTGCCGTGCGTATCGGAGTTGATCGCCAGCGTGCTGGTATAGACGCCCTTGGGAATGCCCAACTCGCGCATCAGTTCCAGCACGTTGCGCGTGCCCTGAATGTTGATCTGCGCGCCGGGCGATTTGTCGCGCACGCCCAGCTTATACCACCCCGCGATATGAAAGATGCCATCCACGTCCTGCATCGGCGCGCGCATGCTTTCCTTGTCGGCCACATCACCCTGATGCAGCGTCACACCAAGCGCGGTCAGGTCGTTCGCCTTGTCCGGGCTGCGCACCACGGCCACCACCTGATGTCCTGCCTCCACTAACTGGCGCGTCACATGGCTGCCGACAAAGCCTGTTGCGCCAGTTACAAAATATTTCATTGCCCTGTCTTCTCCTCTGAGGATGCACGCTGCATTGCAGCACAAACGTGCCAGGCAGGGTCAGCTTTGCTGCTCGGCGGTTCGCACCAGATCGGGAATAAACTGATCGGCAATCGGTGTGCCCCACCCACTGACGAGATCAAAGCCTTTGAGCGCCAGATAACCGGTCACGTTATGAAAACTATTTGAGCCGGTGGTGATGTCGTGCATCCCCTTGCCTTGCAGGGCATAAAGCGCGGGCTGGATGAGTCCCAGCGGCTGGCCGCGCACCTGATTGGCGATGGCGATCAGCCCTGCCCAGCAGGGCGCGCTGATGCTGGTGCCTCCAACAACATCCCAGTCGCGCCACTGCGGATTGACCTGGCCCAGACTGGACGTGTCAGACGTGTTACCAGAGTCGTAGATGAGGAAACCATCCGCCGGAAAAGCTACATCGGGGATCGCGCGCTGGCCGTGGAACAGGTTTTGATTGGGCACCTGCTTCTGATACGCTGGCTCAGAAAAAACGGCGCTGAGGCCCCCACCAGTAGAACCAATCTTCGGGTCATTCCAGACCGTTTCGCTCTGGTAGTCGTTCGCCGCATCCAGGCTCAGGGTCGTGCCACCGACCGCCAACACATTGGGGTCGGAAGCAGGCCAGGAAACATTAGGCCGGGTCCAATAGGAATTAGGATTGTTGATATCATTGGGGTTGGTGACGCCATCATCCCCCGTGGCGGCCAGCACGGTGATATGCTGCGCGGCGGCTTGCTGGAAGAGCGTAGCGCCTTGCTGATAATATTGCTGCTCGTTCGCCTTATCGCTCGGAGTATCGGTATCCAGGCCCAATTCACTGCTGCCCAGGCTCATCGAAAGCACCTGCCCCAAGCGATGCGTGATGGTATAGTTCACATCCTCTTGTATGGTGAGGTCGCCTGAGCAATTTTCCTGAAGGTTGTCGCCCACATGGTTGCTGCCCAGCACAACCACAATCTTCGCGCCAGGGGCAATGGCATGCGCCCATTCGACATCCAGCGTGGTTTCTCCCTCCAGATAATCGATGCCGCCCGGGCAGGTATAGGGCGCGGGTGGGCCATGCGGCGTCACAATCGTCAGGGTGGGGTCGGGCAGGCCCCAGGTCTGGTCGAAGTGACTCAGGTCCGCTTGCACGGTCGTGGTGTGGCCTGCATCCAGCAAGACAATCGTCTGCCCCTTGCCATCATAGCCGCTGCGATAGAGCGGGTTCAGGCGAAAGGCTTGCTGAATCTCCTCTGGACTCAAGCAGGAAGTGGCAAGATGGCTGACACAATACTGATTGCTCGGAAGATTGCCAGCAGCCTGATAGATAGGCTGATTATCGCTGGAGAGCGTGATGGGCCGCGGCGTGGGTCTCACAGTGGTCGTCGTCGATGCTGGCTGGAGATGCAAGGCCAAACCCAGCGAAGCCAGCACCACGACCAGAACTGTGACCCCTGCCAGCCAGAGCCAACGCACGCGCCCACGGCGGCGCGGCGGCGGGACCGGCAGCGCGGCGGGAGCAGACGGGGCAGGAGCCTGGGCCAGCATATCGTGCAGGCGGAAATCGGCCTGGCGCTGGGCTGACTGCAAAGCGCTCAACTGACCTTGCAGGTATTGCTGCCGCGCGGCAATTTGCTGTTTGCGCGCCGCAACCTGCCCAAGCTGGCCCTGAAGATTGTTCGCAGCAGCCAGCGCCCTGGCGCGCTGATCTATCGCCCAATTATAGTAGTCAGGCCGATTGGCTTGCTGGGCCTGATACGCCTGCTGTGATGCTTCGTTGATCTGCTGGGTTGTCTGCGCCTGCTGGGCAAACAGACGCTGCTCATCGAAGGTGAGTTGGGTGAAAGCCTGCTGTAAGGCTTGCAGTTCTCGGAGCGTGGCTGTTTCTTGATCGGTGCGTCCCTCCGATCCGGCGTCCATCTCGTTTCCTCCTGTTGCGTCTGGCTAAACTCCTGTGTAAGCCTATATCGCTTCCTCGGAAAAGTCAAGGGAGTTTGCTTTTGAAGAACTGATCTGGTGACAGAGCCGCCAGCATGGTATACTGGCTGCGCAGGCGAGGGACAGGTGACAAGCCTGCCAGATTACGGCTGATCGCTCGCAGACGGTCGGCTCTGCGCTGACCGTCGCCAGGCACCTTGGAAGGAGACCTTGTTCAATGGCAAACATCCCTCAAGGGCAGGGGCAGGCGGCTCCTGGCTCCCGCCACACGTACATCTTCGACCCGGAAAATGCGGCAGAGTTGGCCCGACTGGAGCGGCAGGGCAGCCTGGTGACCACCGGCATGGGTGGCATTCTGCCCGAGTGGGACAACGCCTTGCCCGCTGGCATCGAGCATGTCATCGACCTGGGCTGTGGGCCAGGCGCCTGGGTGCGGCAGGTTGCCACCCGCTGCCCGCAGACACAGGTGACCGGTCTGGACGTAAGCGAGATCATGGTTGCATTCGCCCAGGCGCGCGCCGAGGAGGCGCAGCTTCCCAACGCCCATTTCATCCAGGGCAATCTGCTGGAGCCGCTCAATCTACCTGACGCTTCCTTCGATCTGGTCAACGAGCGCCTGCTGGGAGCCGTGTTGCAGCGGGATCGCTGGCCGGACTTCCTGCGAGAATGCCTGCGCGTGACCAAAGCGGGCGGAAGAATGCGCGCAACGGAGCCGAACGAAATCTGGCGCGATAGCCAACCGGCCTGGGAGCAGTTCACGCTGTGGGAACGTATGATGTTTGACCGCGGCGGCTATGGCTTTGGCGCCAATGTGCCAGAAACCGACTTGAATCTCGCGCCGACGATCAGTAAACTCATGGAAGAAGTAGGCTGGAGCGAGGTCGTCACGCAGGAATATGTCGTCGATTTTTCGTTTGGCTCCGAACTGTATGAGGGCATGGGCCAGAACGTGAAGATCGCCACCAAAGGCTTTGAACCCATCATGCTGCGCCTGGGCATCACGACGGCAGAGGAGTTCCAGCAGACATATGAAGCCATGGTCAGGGAGATGGAATCCGAGGATTTCAAAGGCTACTGGCGCTTCTATACCATCTCTGCCAGAAAACCATAAACAGCTTGTCTGGCAAGACCATCCGCGCCGCTAGATAATGGAGACAAACGTATGTCGCAGCCCACGCTGGGACCCTGGGCCACCGAGGCCGTCAACCGTCGCTATGCTGAACTGGCGGCGCGCTCGGCTGATCTGGCGGGCAAGGAGCGCTTGCTGCATCTGATCGCGCTGGTGGACGAGCAGGCGCGGCTGGTGGACCGCGAATGCCTGAACCTGAACCCGGCCACCAACGCTCAGAACCCCTACGGCGACGTGCTGATGGCCTCGGGCATCGGCACGCGCCCCAGCCTGGGGCATCCCGGCGATAAGTACGAGACCGGCCTGGGTCCCGGCGAAGAGATCGAGGTGCTTGCCAACGAACTGGCGCGGCGCGTCTTCCGCGTGGCCTTTGCCGAAACGCGCCTGCTGAGCGGCGCGATGGCAAATCTGGCCGTGTTCATGGCGACGGCTCGCCCCGGCGACGTGATCTTTACCCTGCCGCCAGCGGCGGGCGGCCACGCCACGCATCAGCCCTTCGGCGCGGCGGGCCTCTATGGGCTGGATGTGCGCCCCATTCCTTTGATAGCTGATGAGGCCAGCGCAACCTGGCGCATCGATCTTGACGCCCTGGCCGAGCAGGCGGAAGCGACACGCCCGCGTCTGATCGCCCTGGGCGGCAGCCTGGCTTTCGCTCCCTATTCGATTCGTGAAGTGCGCGCCATTGCCGAAAGCGTTGGCGCGCGGCTGCTCTTTGACGCGGCGCACCTTTCGCTCTTGATTGCCGGGGAAGCCTTTCAGCAGCCGCTTGAGGAAGGCGCGGAGGTAATGACCACCTCGACCTATAAGGCGCTGGGCGGCCCACCGGGCGGTCTGCTGCTGACCAACGATGCCGAACTGGCGGCCAGGATTGACGCGATTGTGTACCCTGGCCTGACGGCCAACAACGACCTGGGGCGCGTGGCGGCACTGGCCGTCTGCCTCAATGATCTGCTAGTCTATGGACATGATTACGCGGCGCGCTGCGTGGAAACGGCGCGGGCGCTGGCCCAGGCGCTGGCAGCGACAGGGCTGCCCATCGCCGGGCACGCGCCAGACTACACGCAGACGCATCATCTGGCGCTCGACGCGCGGCGCTGGGGCGGCGGCACGCGCGCGGCGCGGCTGCTGGAACCGGCTAACATCCTGGCGACGGGCATCAACCTGCCCCTGCCGGACGTGCCCGATGACCAGAACGGCCTGCGCCTGGGCGTACAGGAACTGGTGCGCTGGGGCCTGGGTCCGGCGGAGATGCCCCAGGTTGCCAGCTTTCTGGCGCGCGTTTTGCTGCGCGGCGAAGAAGCCGCCGCGCTCCGCGACGAGGTGGTGACGTTCCGCGCCAGGTTCCAAGAACTGTGTTATATGCTGGATGCCACGTGACCCACCGAAGCAAGGGGAAAAGCCATGCAGCAAATCATTCCTAATTCAGAAAACTGGAACTGGGCCAGGATTCGCGAACTGGCCCAGAAAATGGCGCAGACCGAAGGCGGCAAGGATTTGGCCGCGGTGGCAGGTCATGTCCTTGGGGCGAGCGACGCTAAAGACCGCCTGCTGGCGGTCTATCTGCTGGGCTTCACCAGCGCCGAACACCCGGAGCGCCTGGAAATCCTGCGGCGGCGCGTGCCCGCCGACCCAAGCTGGGAGGTGCAAGAGGCGCTGGCGCAAGCCTTCGATGCCTATTGCGCGGCAATTGGCTACGAGGCGGCGCTGCCGACGATTGATGCCTGGCTGGCCGACCCGCAGCCCAACGCTCGCCGGGCCGTCAGCGAGGGCCTGCGCCCGTGGACGAGTAAGCGCCGCGCCTATTTTGCCGCGCAGCCAGCCGAAGCCATCCGGCGGCTGGCCGCCTTACGCGCCGACCCCAGCGATTACGTGCGCCATTCGGCGGGCAACGCTCTGCGCGACATTCGCCGCGCCCATGCCGCGCTGGTGGATGCCGAAACGGCTACCTGGAACCTGGATGACCCGCTGGAGGCGTTCACGTACAAGCGCGTATTGAAAGCGCAGTGAGGGGGAAAAGAGCGGTTCGGCCACAATAGCCCACCGGATGAGGGAACGGTGGATGGTATTGCCAGTCTGCTTTATAAATAGTGGAGTAGCGCTTGCAGTACCCCGTCAAAACGTCCCTGTTTCTCATTTTAAGTGTATCATACTTGTCAATCACTCGACATCGTTCTTTTGGACGTTTTTTCTGGGCCGCGCGTTCGGTATACTTTCCATTGCATTATGAATCCTGAAATGGAGCATAGACATGGAAAGGCACTCGCCGCGCGCCCAGGAACAATCTACCCCTGAGCGCAGTCCGGAGGAAAAAACGCCCACGCGCACCGCGCCCCGAACCGCGAGAACTCTGGCCTCGTTACGTCATCGCAACTATCGGCTCTACTGGCTGGGGCAGTTGATCTCGCTGATGGGCACGTTGATGCAAACGACCGGTCAAGCCTGGCTGGTGCTGCAATTGACTCACAGCGCCTGGCAGCTTGGTCTGGTGGGCGCGCTGCAATTTCTGCCGGTGCTGCTCTTCACGCTCTTTGGTGGGGTCTTTGCCGACCGCTGGCCCAAGCGGCAAGTGCTGCTCATCACCCAGGCGGCGGCGCTGCTCCAGGCGCTGCTGCTCTGGGCGCTGGTCGCCGCCAACATCGTGCAAATCTGGCATGTGTATGTGCTGGCGGTGTTGCTGGGCATCACCAGCAGCCTGGATCGGCCAACGCGCTCGGCGTTTGTGGTCGAGATGGTGGGGCGCGAAGACCTGCCCAACGCGGTTGCCTTGAGTTCCATGCTCACCAATCTGGCAAGCGTGGTGGGGCCTGGGTTTGGGGGCATCCTTATCGCCGCCGCCAACGGTGTGGCCCCGCTCTTCCTGCTCAACGCGCTCAGCTTTCTCGCGGCAATAGGTGGTCTGGCGCTGATGAAGCCTGGCGAGTTCTATGCCCAGGCGCGTCAACCCTCCAGCACGGGCACGCAAGCCGCAGACGCGGGCGAGCGGCAGAGCACCTGGCAAAGTCTGCGCGAGGGCGTGGCCTATGTCTGGCAGACGCCAGTGGTGCTGCTGCTGACCCTCGTCGTTGGCCTGGTGCTGCTGCTTGGGGCAAACTACAACGTGGTGCTGCCCCTTTTCGCTACCAACGTGCTGCATACCGGCGCAACAGGCTATGGCTTTCTTTCTGCCGCGCTGTCGGGTGGCGCGCTGCTTTCGGCGCTCTGGCTGGCCCTGGGCAACCGGCAGCCAACCATTCGCCGCGTGCTTTTCGGCGTGCTGCTCTATGGGCTGCTGGAGGCTGCGTTTGCGCTCTCGTCTTTCTATCCTCTGTCGCTGGCGCTGATCGCGGGGGTGGGCGTCGCGGAAAGCATTTTTGGCGCGCTGGCGATTACCATGCTGCAAACGGTCACGCCAGACCACCTGCGCGGGCGCGTCAGCAGCGTGTATGTGCTCTTCTTCACCGGCAGCATTCCACCAGGCTATCTGCTGGTGGGCTGGCTCTCCAGCGCCTATGGCGTTTCCATGTGCATGCTCATCTGCGCGCTGCTCTGTCTGCTGACCGCCGGGGCCGGATGGCTCTGGCGCAAATCGGCGGAGCAGGATGTTGCAGCCGCTCCTGTATAAGCTTCCGCTTACTGGCGTGCTGCGCGCACCCTGCCGACGGGCGCTCATCCTCATTTCGCGGGGGCGAGACGCCCAATCTGGTTGCTTTCATACTCCGTAAACCAGAGGTTGTGATCGGGGCCGAGAGCAATCTTCCAGGCAAAGGTGCTTGATGTAGGCAGATCAAACGTCGTGACCTGCCCGGCTGGCGTCATGCGCACAATCTTGTCGTCAAGGGTCAGCCAGAGGTTGCCGTCCGGCCCGGCAGCAATCTCGCCCGCGCTGCTGTTGGGCTGCGGCAGAGAAAACTCGTGGATGGTTGGGGCCGCAGGGGCAGGATTTCCTCCGCAGCCTGCCAGAAAGAGCAGCCAGGCAAAAGCTAGAAAGATGCTGGACCGTCGACGCATACAAAAACTTCCTCCATTGCGCAGGGCTGTTACAATAAAGAATGCGGCCTGAAATGCTGCATAGCTCAGCTCGGCTTTCTTCAAATATACTGCTCTACCGTCCCGGAAACGTAACGAGAAGCGTTACCGGATTTTTTTGCTCTCAGGAGGCTGCAACATGAACCCAGAGCAGGGAAACCATGATTTGCTGGCAATGAACCAGGCCACGCGCGATGCCTGGAACCAGAACGCGGAGGTGTGGGACCAGACGCAGGGCGACGATGGCAACTCGATGCAGCGGCTGCTGGTGAACCCTGCGGCAGAACGCCTGCTGGATGTGCGCCCCGGTCAGACGATTCTGGAGATTGCCTGTGGCAACGGCGTCTTCTCGCGCAGGCTGGCCCAGTTGGGCGCGCAGGTGGTCGCCACCGACTTCAGCGAGCAACTGCTGGAGCGCGCCAGGGCCAGAAGCGCCGAACACGCCGGGCAGATTGACTATCGCCTGGCCGATGCCACCAGCCAGGAACAACTGTTGGCGCTGGGCAGAGGGCGCTTCGACGCGGCGGTTGCCAACATGGCGTTGATGGACATCGCCACGCTTGAGCCGCTGCTGGCCGCGTTGGGCCATCTGCTCAAGCCGGGCGGGCACTTTGTCTTCACGGTCTGCCATCCGTGTTTCAACTCAGGCGGGCAGCATATGCTGGTAGAGCAGGAAGACCGCGAAGGCGAGGTAGTCATCACCTACGCGGTAAAAATCGCGCAGTACCTGGGCCTTGGCCCGCACAAGGGCCTGGCCGTCATCGGGCAGCCGGTCCCGCAGTATTATTTTGATCGCCCGCTGCATGTGCTCTTCAACAGCTTCTTTCGCGCCGGGTTTGCCCTGGACGGCCTGGAAGAACCGGCCTTCGATCCGGGGGAACAGTCGGGAAGGCGCGCGCTCAGTTGGAACGGCAACTTCCACGAGATTCCGCCCGTGCTGGCGGCGCGCATGCGCCTGTTATAAACGCTTCCTGAAGTAGTACCTTTTATAGCCAACCGGGTCATCATCCAGCACGCCATAGACCTCATAACCGAACCTGGGGTAAAAGTCGGGCGCTTGGAAGCTGTGCGTGTCCAGCGCCACCTGGCGGCAGCCACGCGCCCGACCTTCAGCCTCGGCGGCCTCTAGCATGCGCCTGCCATAGCCTTTGCCGCGATAGTCTTCGCGCACCCAGAGATACTCGATCTTGAGCATGCCGCCCCAGGTCCAGCCGGAAAGGCCCGCGACGATTGCGCCCTGCTCGTCGCGCACGAGCAAGGCCACCGTGCGCCCGTCGTGATAGCCGGTGCGCGCCATGTTATAGGCGAACATCTGCTCTTCTAGAAAGTTATGGTCCTGATCGTCGATCGTATCTTCGACTTTGAAATGATCTTCTTGCATGCAAGCATCCTTCTTTATCAAGTACCTGCGGCTAGGCAGATTACGACGCCTCTCTGCTCCACATGGTCGCGTAACCGCGCGCGTTCGCCAGGTCCATGTCGCAGAGGCCACGCGGCGCGTCAGTCTCTTGAAAGCAGCCCAGCGCGTATTGCCAGATGACGACGGACCCTGGCGCGCAGGGAGGTGCTGTGGGAGCATAGGAGGAGCGATCAAATCCACAGCCTGGACGCGGCGCGCTGGAAAAGAGCAGCGGATTGAAGCGCCGCGACCCATCGGGCTGCTGGTTCGCAGGGCTATTCAACGCCTGGCAATAGGGCGTCGTGAAAGCGCTGGCATTGTCGGCGCCAGTGTTGCAGTAGAAGCCACCGGGGTTGGCATAACGTGATGCGCCCATCGTTTCCCACCAGCCCAGCAGCCAGTCGGGGTTAGCGTAGACGCCTGTCTCAATATCCGCATAGATTGAAACCCCTGTTGGTGCCCCCAACGCTTCCGCCGCGCTGATGGCGCGCTGGGCATCCGCCACGCCCCCTTGATGATCGCCGGAAGGCGTGGCGTCGTTGTAGATCACCAGAATCCTGCACCCCTTGCTGAAGAGGAAGATGATCTCCTCTGGTGTCAACAGGTCCTTGCCGCCAATGTAGCGCCCCCAATATTGTGGAGGCTTGACCTGCTGCGCGATGAAATCAAAGAGCGTGGGCGCACCAGCCACAGCGACGGTGGACTGGGCGGCATGCGAAGAGACAACGCCCCAGTACAACGACTCGCCAGGGGCTGTGACGCTGGCAACAGGTGCGGGCGCCTGACCCTGTGCACGCCACCAGGCCAGACCACCCCCAACGGCAGCCAGCCCTGCCAGCCCCAGACCACCGAGAACAAGCCGCCGCGAGACACCTCGTGGGCGTGGCGCGGGTGTCCCACAGCGCCCACAATACGAGGCCCAGTTGGGCAAGGGTTCTCCGCACTGCGCGCAGAGACGTTCGGACATAAGTTGGCTCCTCTTTTCGCACACTCTGCCAGCTATACATAGCCCGGTATATATTCACCACCCCTTGACACCACCCGCAAAAGGCCGTATACTTGCCAACAAGAACCATACGGTTCGGCGCGTGCTCAGAGGCACGCGCAGCGCACCTGAGCAATGGAACGGTACCATGCAGCGCTGTCAGTGAAGAAGACTGGCAGCGCCGCTCACCCCACCTCTGGTAAGGCCAGGGAATGGGGCTGGAGGCATTCTATCCCCACAGATAGAATGAGTCTACCTCTCAGCGGCCATCTCCTCGCGTCCAGCGGCAGGGGGTGGCCGTTTCGTCTCTCCGGCGCAGAGATTGAGAGGAGATGGCTTGTATGTCCTTTGCATCTACCGTCGCGTTTCAGTCCTTCTAGTCGCAGTCCTGGTCGGCTCCCCTGCGCGCGGCCTGTCACTGGCTCAAGCGCGACCCGGCTCCCGTCGTGCCCTCCATCCCCCAGGCGCTGGCCCCCGGCTGGCTGCGCCCCCTCTGGCTCCAGCGCGAGGTAGGCCGGGCTGTTGCTGCTCGGCTGGCCTGGATGCGCGCTCATCCCGATCAGGCCGCCATGCTGCACGCAGAAGATGCGCCATCCTCCTGGAGCAGCGACGACTGGACACCCTATGACCGGCGTTGCCTGCGGCTGTGGTCAGATGAGTGGCTGGCCTTCTGGTGGGAAGTGAACACCGAACGTCTCTTATTGCTTGTTCGCGTCCCGCCTGCCTTGATGGGCGAAGACTTGTGGACACACGTGCTGCTGGGCACCTGCGAGCATCTAGCCCAACTCTATCACCAGTTCCGCAAGCGCTATGGGGCGCGGGCCACGCGCCGCTTCGTGCGCGACACCCTGAATAACTATGTCTGCTGGGAACCCAAGAAGGAAGCCGGGCAGGAAGCCGAAGAGATGACAGCGCAGATAGACGATCAAAGCGGCTGCCTTCTCCCAGCTTGAAGCGCAAGAATCGGAGGGTTTTCCTGTCCTTTTTTTTGGCATAATAGATGAGTCGAGAGGTGAACCGATGACATGATAGGTGCCAGCATTGAAGGAGGCGCAGGGTGAACGCAAGAGATGGAGCGGCGCTGCTCATTTTGTCAGCAATCTGGGGCGCTGCATTTCTCTTTTATAAGATCGCAGCGCCGGTGTTGGGTCCAATCGCGCTGGTGGAACTGCGTGTCTCTATCGCCGGGGTTGCCCTGCTGCTGTATACGCTGGCGATCAGAAAGCGGCAGCCGCTGAAGGAGCGCTGGCGACAATATCTGCTGGTGGGCATTTTGAACTCGGCCATCCCCTTTACGCTGATTGCCGCCGCTGAACTCAACCTGACCGCCGGGCTGGCCTCCATCTTGAATGCCACCAGTCCCTTGTTCGGGGCCGTCGTTGCCGCGCTCTGGATCAAAGAAGCGCTGACGCTGAAGAAGGTGATCGGCTTGCTGCTGGGGCTGGCAGGCGTGGCTGTGGTTGTTGGTTTGAGTCCGCTGCCCTTTTCGGGGGTGGTGGCGCTCTCGATTGGCGCGTCGCTGACGGCGGCGGCTTTCTATGGCCTTGCCAGCGTCTATACGAAGGCTCACGTGCAGGGCGCGAGTCCGCTGGCGCTGGCGACGTACAGCCAGGTGGGCGCGGCGCTCTTCCTGGTGCCCTTTACGGCTGTCGCGCCGCCGCAGCACATCCCGTCGCTGGCAGTGGCGCTGGCAGTGGTCACGCTGGGCGTGCTCTGCACGGCAGTGGCCTATCTGCTCTATTTCCGGCTGATCGCCAACATCGGGCCAACGCGGGCGCTCACCGTGACCTTCCTGGTTCCGGTCTTTGGCGTCTTGTGGGGCGTCATCTTCCTGCACGAACCGCTCACCTGGAGCGCCCTCCTGGGTTTTGGCGTCATCTTGCTGGGAACGGGACTGGTGACGGGCCTGCTGCGCGGGCGGAACGCGCAGCCCGCTGAGCAGTCTGGCACTGTTGAACAGCCTGGCGAGCCAGCCGTCAGCAGGAAGAAGGCGTAAGGTCGGCGGCGGTCTCCGGCCTGCTGGCCCACCAGAGCAGTTGGGCTTGCGTTCCGGCAAACAACAGCAGCGCGCAGGTTGGCAGCCAGGTGAGCAAATTCGCCAGCCCGCCCAGGTGAGCATCCTGAGCTTGCAGCCAGCCAGGAAGCGCCAGCAGCAAGCCGCCCGGAATGAGCAGCAGGATGAGGCTCACCCCCAGCGCGGCCCACCACCAGCGCGGCGGGCTGGGAAGGTGACGCAGCGCTAGCCAGAGGGTGGCCGCAGGCAAAAGGAGGGTAATCAGCCCCCAATACCAGGTGACGGGGAAGGTGAGCAGCAGCGCCACCACCAGCAGCCCCAGCGAAAGCAGTTCGCCCACGTCCGGCTTGACCAGGCGACCACGCCACCACATGAAGGCCAGCGTGGCCGCCAGCAGCACGCCACCAACCGCTTCGGCCAGCAGCACCGCCCGCGCCAGACCGACGCCAGCGATCAGCGGAGGCAGCGGCTGCGGCTGAGCGGGATAGCCGAGAAACAGCCGGGCCACCGCCCCCACCAGCGAGGTGTTGGAGTAGGAAGGCGCAGCCGTGCGCTCTTCGGCTTGTACCGGCCCCAGATAGACGGCATAGGCGGCGGGGTGCAGCACCACCAGCGACACCAGCAGCCCCGCCAGCACGGTCAGCGCGCCGGTCAGCGCCTCACGCCACTTGCGCCAGAGCAGCGCGTGCAGCAGCAGGGCTATCGGCCAGATTTTGACGAGCGCCGCCAGTCCGAGCAACACACCTGCCCAGCCGCCGCGCTGACGACGCCCCAGCACCCACGCGCCAATCAGCAGCGCCGTCACCGCCTGCCCCAGATTATGCGAGCCAATCGCCAGCAGAGCGGGTGTCCAGACCAGGCTCCCCACCACGAAGAGCGCCATGCCGCGCAGCAGCCTCCAGCGCAATTCGCGCACGATCAGCAGGCCGCTGAGCAGATAGGCTGCCAGCGACACTAGCCCCCACAGCAGCGCGCCACCTGCCTGGGAACCAAGGGCAAAGGGCAGAAAGAGCAGAATAGTGAAGGGCGGATGCGCGTCATAGAGACTGATGCCGGGACAGAGGCTCTGTCCGCTGGACGAAAACAGCAGAAAGTAAGGCTGTTCGCTGCGCAGCGCGCGCTGCGCAGCAAGATAATCCTGGCAAAAATCCGTGCCTGCCTGGCTCGACTGCGCTACCAGCCAGACCAGCGCGGCCACACCCACTCCCAGCAGCGCAGCCCAGCCCAGCCTGGCAAGCAAAGCGGGCGATGGTTTCATTCGGCCCCCACAGGTGCTTGCCGGTGAAGGGTCAACAGGGTTACGTCGTCTTCCTGTTCCCAATCGGCACCAGTGAAGGCGGCAAGCTGATTCATCAGGAACGGGATAACATCAGAGCCGCCGCGCGCTTCCTGAAGCAGCGACTTCAGGCGTGGGAAGCCAAAGAGTTCACGCTGGGGATTGTGCGCTTCGACCAGGCCATCGCTGTAAAAGAGCGCGCTTTCTCCGGGGGCCAGCAGCGTCTCGCGTTCTTCATAGCGCATGCCGGGCATCAGGCCCAGCGGCATGCCCGTGGCGCGCAGTTCGGAGACTGCGCCGTGGCCCCAGCGATAGGGCAGATCGTGCCCGGCGTTGGCATAGCGCAGCACGCCGCTGATTGGGTCCAGCAGCGCATAAAAACAGGTGATGAACATCGAGCGCGGAATATCGGGATAGAGCAGATCGTTGACGCGGCGCAAGACTTTGGCCGGGTCCACCAGTCGCCGGGCGGCGGCGCGCAAGACGCTGCGCGTCATCGCCATCACCAGCGCGGCGGGCACGCCCTTGTCGGTCACATCGCCCACCACCAGGCCCAGCCGCCCATTCCTGAAGGGGATGAAATCATAGAAATCGCCGCCCACAGCCCGGGCGGGCTGATAATGCGCCGCCATCTGCCAGCCAGCAGGCACGGGCACATCTCTGGGCAAAAGGGTTTGCTGAATCAGCCGGGCAATTAGCATCTCGTGCGCCAGCCGCTCGCGTTCCTGAATGGCCGCTTCGCGCTCCTGAACCAACTGCGCCACGTGGACGGCTGGCGCGGTCTGAGTCGCCAGCGTGTTCAGCAAGCCGCGATCATCCAGCGAATAGTCCTGCGCGCCGCGCCGTGGCCCCACGTGCAGCAAGCCCACCAGTTCGCCCTGGCTGAGCAGTGGCACAATCAGCTTCGCGCCCGCCTCGCGCAAGGCGCGCAGTGTCGGCGAATCCAGGCTGAGCTTTTCGATGTCGACCGGGCCGGGCGCGCTGAGGAAATAGGACACGATGGGGTCATCGGGCTGAATCTTATCGACCAGCACCAGCGGTTGCCGGGCGCGAGCCAGCCGTCCTGGCTCGCCTTGGGGCGGCTTGGGCACGATTTTGCCGCTTTGCGTAATCCAATAGGCCAGATCAGCGGTGGGCATACGCAGCATACCGGGGTCGGGCGCGCGGCGGCCCGGCCAGAGTTGTTTGAGCGCGTCTGCGAGTTTCGCCATGCGCGTTTATCCCTTCTTCTCCGCTGTTTGGGCTGCTGGCTGGTTTTCTGCTGACTGCGCTTCCTGGCTGGCATCGCTGGGCACGCACAGCCAGAGCGCCAGATAGGTGGGCTGCATCGTCTCCTCGATGACGGCCCCCAGGTGTTCGCTCAAACGCTGCAAATCGACCTCATCGCGCAGGCTGGCGCTGAAGGCGGCCATCAGCCGCCCGGCCTGATATTTCTGGCGATAGAAGCGACGATCAATTACCGCCTGGACACGCCGCCGCAGCGGGGCAAAGAGCGCGGCAATCGCGGCGGTGGACCCCAGGATGGCAACGCCGGATGTTTCGGTGAGGATGCCACGCAAGAGCCATCCGAGCAGAATGACGCACACGACATAGACCAGCGCCAGCAAAGCCGTCAGCACGGTATAGACCAGCACCCGGTTGATGATGGTATCGATGGCCCACAGCCGATAGCGCAGAATCGAAAAGCCGATGGTCAGGGGAATGAGCAGGGGAATGAAGTTTGCCACCAGCAAAAGCGCCTGATAGACCGAGCCAGGCTGGCGCAACGAGGCAAAGAGCAGATCAGGCACCCAGAAGCCTCCGCCCACCACGGCAGCAGTCACGCCCAGCACAATCCACTTGGTCTGCTGGCGCTGCACCACGCTGGAGACGCGCCAGTAGCGGTACGCCTGCGCGAATGCCAGCAGCAGGACCAGCCCAAACCACGCCAGGCCGGTCAGCGGAATGGGCCAGGTGTTGATGGCGGCAGGTGTGCCGGGCAAAAAGACACTCAGCAGCGCCGAGGCGGCATAGAGCGCGACCAGCCCGATTGCCCACCAGGGAGCCAGGCGTCCGCTGGGAAAGAGCGCAAAGACCAGAAAGACCAGTCCAAAGGTGACCAGGTTCAGGGCCAGCGCGGGCGCGCGCCAGAGCGTCTGGCTTTCGGCCAGCACATGCGTGGCGTCGGCTGAACCCCAGCAGAGCAGCAACAGCGAGACGAGCAAGGCCATCCAGTCGTTCGATTTGCGCCAGAAGATGATGATGCCCACCACAAACCAGAGCAGCGCCGAAGCGACCTGAAAGACCACCAGATAGGTTGGATAGCTGCCAACCGGCGCGGCCAGGATGGGCGGCACACGCACGTTTTCGGGAGCCAACTGCCCAGAGGCGCAGTTGGCCGCCGGGCAGACGTTCTGATAGTGGTCGATGTAGCTGGGCAGCCCGCCGAAAAAGAGGCCCAGGGTGCACAGCGCCAGCAACAGCCACACCAGCCTGACCAGCGCCAGCAGCGCGCCACGCAGGCGGGTGTTCTCGTCGCTGCGCCAATCGGGGGCGATGATCTCTTCCAGGAACGCATTCGTGGACTGCATACGATAACTCCTTGCCTGCCAAAGTCCAACCCGATTCGGCTTGCCTATTCTATAGTACCTGGCGGCTGTCGCGCAATCGTTACGAGAAGCGTTACGGAAACGCGCCAGCCAGATTGATCCTTCGTAACGATGGCGTGACGCTGGTATGCTATGCTGGACGAGAAGGGGCCTGAAGCGTAAAGGAGGAGGAGAGCATGAGTGTTCTGGCCGCCTCAGCGGCTTCCCGAACCCGGCAGAGCAGCACAGAAGCGCTTTTGCATGGGCACTGGCTGCTGCTTGCGCGAGCGATCTGGCTGGCGATTGCTGGCTTTTGCCTGGTCGTCTGGGCCATCGGCATCCCACTCGATTATGCCGATCTTGGAAAGGTCTGTACCGTCCAGCCGTGCGATCAAGACCCCACTGCCGACAGCATTGCCCGGTTCCATGCCTCCGGGCTTTCGATTGAGTTCTACGCCAGCTATATTGGCACCATCGTTGTGATCTCTTCGCTGCTGTATCTGGTGATTGCCGCCCTGATCTTCTGGCGCAAGTCCAACACCTGGATTGGCCTGCTCACTTCGCTCTTCCTCGTCTCCTATGGAGTTGCCCAATCGGACGGTGATGATGTCATTCAGCACGTTCCGGCGCTGGCGGGACCAATCGGCCAACTGCTTCCCATGGGGTTTATCTGCCTTGCCCTGTTCCTGTATCTCTTCCCGAATGGTCACTTTGCCCCGCGCTGGACCCGCTGGGTCGTGCTGCTCTGGATTCCGTTCTTCTTTGTGACCTCGAATGTGCTGCCCGATGGGGGCTTTGTGCCGCTGCTCTTTGTCTTTCTCGTCATCTCGCTCTACGCGCAGGTCCATCGCTACCGGCGCGTCTCCACTCCGACGCAGCGTCAGCAAACCAAATGGGTGGTCTTCGGCGCGGCAATCAGCATTCTTGGGTTTGTTGGCATTATTGCCGTTGGGCAACTCCTCGGTTTAGGAAATTCGCCAGGTACCTATCCTGGCTTGGTAGGGAACACACTGATCTATGTGGTACAAGCCTGCCTGCCACTCTCGCTGGGCATCGCCATTTTGCGTTCGCGCCTGTGGGACATCGATGTCATCATCAACAAAACGCTGGTCTATGGCTCACTGACGGCTCTGCTGGGCGCGCTGTACGCTGGCCTCATCATTGGCCTGGAAAGCCTGATTGGTGCTGTGACCAACACGGCGAACCAGCCGGTGGCGCTGGTGATTTCCACGCTGGCAATCTTCGCGCTCTTTACGCCGGTCCGCAGTCGCATTCAAGCGTTTATCGACCGGCGTTTCTATCGGCGCAAATATGATGCGGAAAAGACGCTGGCCGCCTTCAGCGCCGCGCTGAGGAACGAGGTTGATCTGACGCAGTTGCGCGAACATCTGCTGGGCGTGGTGCAGGAGACGATGCAGCCCGAGCACGTCTCGCTCTGGCTGCACGCTCCAGAAGCGCAGCGCGTGGAACCACCGCAGCAGCCAGGGCCGCATGGGTCAGCGCTTGCCGAGCCAGGCAAAGGGTAAAAGAGGCGGGTGATCTGGCGCCAGATCACCCGCCTCTTCTGCCCCGCTGTGACTAGCAATCACAACCAGGGCAATCACAGGGGCACTGCCCGCATGGGCAATCGCACGGTTCAGCATAGGCCACAGTTGCCATTGGTTACCTCCTGGATGCCTTCTTCTGAGAAGGCAAAACAACTCATATCCATACACTCATCGAAGGATTGACGGTCGTCGGGTTGGCAGTTCGCTAACGCGCGCTGATAGCGCTCTACCTCCACGCGAAGGCGGCGTAACTCTGCGATCTCCTGGTCAATGGCCTGTAAGCGCTCATCCACCAGGCGCAATAAATCTTCGCGAACCTCCGAGCAGTGAGCATCGGTAGTTCCTTTAAGAAGCTCCTTTGCCACTGGTAAGGGCACGCCCAGCAATCGAATACGACGCAGCAAGACCAGGCGGTTGACTTCAGCCAGGCCATAGCGCCGATACTGATTGCTGCTGCGTTTTGGCGGAGACAAGACGCCCTTCGCCTCGTAGTAGCGGATGGACTTCGCGTTCACTCCCGTCAGGCGGGCTACCTGACTGATTGTGAGCGGCGCTGTGAGCGCTTCAGTAAATGGTTTTGGGAACATCGCTCTCCTTACACCTCCTACGAGAAGCATACACCTTCCCATCGTTGGAAGGTCAAGGGGGAGCATGCCCACTACGCAGCCGCTCCACCAGCCAGGGCAAGAAGACCGCCAGCACAGCCACCCAGAGCGCGGCGGGTGTGCCAAAGAGTTTGCCGAGCAAGAGCGTGCCCAGCCAGCCGCCGAGCAGCGCGGCCAGCGCGCCGAGTCCCAGCAGCATCAGCCAGCCCTGGCGACCCCAGGATGCCGGGCGCAGGCGGGCGGGCAGTGCCAGCGCGCCAATCGCCACGCCCAACGCCAGCCAGAGCAGAGAAAGCAGGAACACCGCGCGGCCCTCCTCAGTTTATGAACTGGCGCTCAAAACGCCGGTCAGAATGCGATAGAGCTTGCTGCCATCGCCCAGCAGCGGGCCAAGGCCAAAGCCTGAGCTAATTTCCGTGTGGTGGAAGATGCCGAATTCGGCGAACTCATGCGGATACCCCAGCCTGGTCAGCGCGGCGTCGAAATCGCGCGATTCGGTGAAGGGGATGTAGCGGTCGTTGTGGTCGTGCAGCAGATAGAGCGGGCAGTGAATCTGTGCCAGAACGCGGCTGGGCGAGAGCGCGTCGAGCAACTGCTTGAGGGTGGGCGAGAGCGCGGCCAGGTTCTGCTCCACCTGCGCGGGCGTGGCTTCATCGCCAGCCAGCAGATGATAGGCCGCCGCCGCGCCAGGCGCGGGCAGCGCGCTTTCGGGGTCGGGCAGCGGGTCAGAGTACGGCGGCAGGCTGTCGATCAGCGTCTGCCCTTCGTTGGGCGGCAGTGTTCCGGCCACCAGATTTGCCATCACCTCGATGGGGTCAGGGTAGGGATTGAACGGGACTTTTTGACCATCGGCCACGACGTAGCGCAGGCCGAAATCGCGTATCACATCGGTCACGTTATACAGCGCGCCAAAGGTGACGATAAAGTTCACCTGATCGCGGATGCGCGCATCGGCGGCAGCCAGGCAGGCCAGCACGCTGCCACCGCTGAAGCCAACGATGCCGATGCCGTGCGGATTCACGCCGGGCAGACGCGCCGCGAAGTTGAACGCCTGAATCACCGAGTCTTCCTCGGCTGGCTCGACCTCAAAGCCAATCAACTGCGGCGTGGTCATGTTCACGACGACTACGCCCACCCGCGCCAGCGCCTCTGAAAGATTGATAAGCTGGGGGTCGCCGCGATTATCGCCGACGCCGGGAATCATCACCAGCGCCTCGCGGCTGCCAGGAATGGGCGGCGGCGCGCCAACGGGCGCGTACACATCCAGAAAAACCTGGCCGGCCTGTGAGGTGATCGTTCTGGTAGTATGCGTGAAGGGTTCGCCTGCCGCGATCAGCACCCCTGGCTGCGTGGCCGAAAGCACGCTGGGCAGCAGCAGCGCGCCGCGCATTACCGCGCGACCCGCTGGCACGACCGAAAGGAAAAAGCCGAGCAGAAAGAGCAGCGCCAGCACGACCCGCGACGACCACTTACCCCACTGTCGTTTGCGCCGGGGCCGCTTCGGCGGCGCGTCCCGTGGGATGACGGCCACGCTGGCTGCCGCTGGCTTCGCGCTGGTCAGGAAATCGCCCGCTGCGGCTGGCGCTCCGTCCTGGGGAGTGGGGGAGTTTTGCTCGCTTTCTGTCATCCTCGGCCTCCGCGTGGGTGCTCGGGGTTTTCACCCCTCACGAAAACTACGCCTGAAGCGTGGCATTGCTCTCATCGTTGTTGCTCGTACGCCCATTGGACGGTTGAGCACGTTTCTTTGCAACAGAGCCTCTGCTGTAGACAGCAAGGGGTATACTGGAACAAGGAAGGCTTTTTTGGGCTGGAACCTATAAAACGAGTTGTAGGTAAGAAAGAGGCACAACGATGTACGCACGAATCGTGACCGTCCACGCGCAGCCGGATAAGCTGGATGAGCTTATCGCCATTTACCGAGATTCCATTGTCCCAGCCGCCAAACAGCAGAAGGGGTTTCTGGGGGCCAGACTCTTCACTGACCACGCCACGGGCAAGGGCTATTCGGTGACCCGCTGGCAGAGCAAAGAAGACCTGGAGGCAGGCGAGGCCAGCGGGTATTATCAGGAACAGATTGCCAAGATTGCGCCAATGCTCACCGCTGCGCCGACTCGGGAAACCTTGGAGATCAGCGTTGACTGACGCGGGTGGCGCGTGAATGGCACGCGCCACATCACCCAATAGATGTTTGTCTTAGGATGAGGAAAGGGAACGCAATTATGTACGCAAACGTCCGCAGCCGCAAATTCAAGCCAGGCAAAGTCGTCGAGGCCGCCAGGCAGGTCTAGGCCAACGTGGTGCCCATCGTCAGCCAGGTACCGGGGTTCATCTCCTTTACCGTGGTGCACACCGGCGAAGACACCTTCACCATCATTGGCCTCTTCGAGAACAAGGAAGCTGCCGAGCAGGCAGGACCAAAGGCCATCGCCTGGGTCGATGAGCACCTGGGCGACTGGGTAGACGGCCCGGCGCATGTCACCAACGGCCCTGTGCTGGTCTACCACAAAAAATAGCCTGAGGACGCCCCTATAAGGCCGCGCCCAAAGATGCATGGGCGCGGCCTTACGATTTTGTACCGGAAGCGCTAGGCCCAACTTACCTCTATCTCATACGTTCCCTCACCTGACTCCTGGTGAACGGACTGAAAAGCGGGGCCGCGGAGATCGGGCAGGGTAAAATACTGGTTGATGGCAATCGAGCCAGGGCCAGCCGAAAAGGCGCTGGTGTCCAGCATCACCGGGTTGGGCTGCGACGCAGCGTTGGGCGTCCAGGCTTTTTGAGGAGCGCGCAGCGCGATCACGTAAAACGGTCCGTCTGGCGAAATGCGATACCTGACCGGCGTTTGTTTGCTGCGCGGCACCTGGGCATTCTCCTGGGGCGAAAGGATGGCCGGAGCCAGCGGACAGGTGAAGCTAAAGGTTGCCGAGGTCTTTCCAGAGTAATAGGTGCAGGTAATCAGTTTGCCGGAGAATGTTTCTGAGGGCACCTTGAGATCAAAGTTCGACCCGAAGCCCGGAACAGCCAGGCCATTGCAGGTGATGTGTTCGCCAGCCACGAACTGGACAATAGCTCCCTGATGCATAAAATAGATGTCCAGTTCTGTTGTATCCCTGCTGGAAGGGTCATATCCGCCAATGTTCAGCCCCATGACGAGTTTCAACTGGCCGGGCGAGGTATCTTTCAGCGTAATGGAAGGCGGGCCACCGCCAGGCCCGTCAACGATGGTCACTGATCCTCCGCCTGTGGAGGTAGTGGGGCTGGGATTCACACTGGCGGGGTTGCTTGCTGACTGCGTGGAGGTCGCCGAGCCAGGCGCGCATCCACTCACCAGTACGGCCAGCGCCAGCGCCGCGAGGGCACGCCAGAAACTCCGATAGCCAGGCATGCTTCTGTTCTCCTCTCAAGTTTCGATCAAGCTGCTATCAAAGGAGACGCGAAGAGCAGCCAATAAGTTGCAAACCGCACTATTGAGTGGATGCGCCCATTTTGAGGAACCAGGCCGATGCAAACAACCGTTCCACTTTTATTGATTACCGGCCCGTCGGGCGTAGGCAAGACAACCGTAGCTTCCGAGGTTTCTGAACTGCTGGACCAAGCCGGGATTGCGCACGCCCTCGTGGACATCGACAGCCTGCGCTGGTGCTATCCGCGTCCTGCTCATGATCGTTTTCGCGTGCAGCTTGCCATGAAGAATCTGGCTGCCGTCTGGGTCAACTTTCAGGAAGCGGGGGCCACGAGTCTGGTCGTGGCCGATGTGGTGGAGTCGCGGGACGAACTGGAGCGCTATCAGGCGGCAGTACCCGGCGCGGTCATTACCGTGGTGCGGCTTCAGGCGTCAACGGCGGCGCTGACCGAGCGGTTGGGCCGCCGAGAAGTGGGGTCGGCGCTGGAGCGGCACACGCGTCGCGCCGCCGAGCTAGCCGATCTGATGACGTGGAATCAGGTGGAAGATGTGTTGATTGATACCGAGGGCAAATCAGTCAACACTATTGCGCGCGAAGCGCTGCTACGCGCCAACTGGCTCCAGGAAACGGGAGGGTCAGCAGATTGCTGACCCTCCCGCGATAGGTCACGCCATGCCTGGCACCCTCACCCGGCGATTGCTGAACGTCAGCAGCGCTGCAACAAAGAGAAACACCGAGGCGATGATGGCCCACCAGCCCACAATCCAGAAAAAGGCAATCCCCGACGCCAGCAGCAAGATCGCCGCGCCGATAGCCCAGATTGGCGCGAGGAACGAGCCGATCAACGCGACAATCACGACCAGAATGCCCCACCAGAAGTGGGAAGCATCATTCGTAATCCCCGTTACTCGCCCCAAGACGTGAGCCAACGAATACAAGATGTTGATAATAAAGGCAATAACGGTCCCAACCAGTCCAACAATCAGCGCAATGGTACGAAACGTAAATCGTTCCAGCGTCCCACCCTGTTGATTTGGGTTCGCCTGCGCCATTGGTCTGCTCCTCTCCTGTAAGTCTTGTTTGCGACTCTAGCACCGAGACTCCGGTTTGCAGGAACCGCGCCAGCCCTGTTGTACCTCGGCGTTGGTTGGCGCGCCTTCTGACTGACGGCGCAAGATCAGCACGGCGGCGAAGACCAGAAAGGGCGAGGCCAGCAGCGCCCACCAGCCAACAATAAAGAAGAACGCGAGGCCACCCCCCAGCAGCAGCAGTGCTGCCACCGCCGGGGAAGGCAGGACGAGCAGCACGCCCACCAGGCCAGCCAGCGCGACGAGCAGCCCGAAGAAAAAATAGGAACTATCAGTTGGGAAACCCGCTGTGTCTCCCAGCACATGAAAGAACGAACGCAGCAGATCAACAATCAAGGTGGCTACCGTGCCAGAAAGACCAACGAAGATGGTCAGCGTATGCAGGGTCAGTCGTGCCACAAGTTTTCTCCCTTCCCGCAGAGCAAACTTTGGTGCTTTGGATACAGACATCCCTCGCGTGCATGATCTAGGCCAGGCAGCAGGCCAACCGATGGGCTTTCTCACTCCCTTGCTTGCCCCGCAAGCGGTCCTGGCGCGCATCCTGATATAATGCGAGCAATATCGTGCCGCCCATATCCGCAGGAGCAAGAACGTGGAAGACATCATCTTTGCCTCGGCAGCGACCCTGGCGCGGGCCATTCGTGAAAAACAGGTCTCTTCGCGTGAGGTAGTGGAAGCCTATCTCCAGCGCATTGAAACGATCAATCCAGCGCTCAACTCCGTCGTACAACTGCGAGCAGATGCCGCGCTGGCCGAAGCGCGCCAGGCCGATGCCGCGCTGGCACGGGGCGAACAGACCGGCCCGCTGCATGGCGTTCCCTTCACCATCAAAGACACCTACGATGTGGCCGGGATGATCTGCACCTGCGGCACCAGGGGCCGCGCCGCCTATGTGGCGCAGCGCGACGCCGTGGCCGTGGCGCGGCTGCGCGCGGCGGGCGGCATCGCGCTGGGGCTGACGAATCTGCCCGAGTTCTTGCTGGCCTATGAAAGCGACAATCTGGTCTATGGCCGCACCAACAACCCCTATGATCTGGCGCGCACGCCGGGCGGCAGCAGCGGCGGCGAGGCCGCGACGATTGCGGCGGGCGGCTCGCCGCTGGGGCTGGGCACGGATTCAGGCGGCAGCATTCGCGTGCCCGCCCACTTCTGCGGTGTGGCGGGCCTCAAGCCCACCTGGGGGCGTGTGCCGCTGACGGGCCTGTTTCCGCCGCCCTTTGGCACGAATGCCCGGCTGCGCCACGCCGGGCCGCTGGCGCGTCATGTCGAAGACCTGGCGCTGGCGCTGCCCATCCTCGCCGGAATGGACTGGCGCGACCCCGCCGTCGTGCCCATGCCGCTGGGCGAGATGCGGGCGATTGATCTGAAAAGCCTGCGCGTGGCGTTCTTCACCAGCATGCCCGGAACCAGCGCACCCACCTCCGAAACGGTGAAGACGGTGCAGGCAGCGGCGCAGATGCTCGTCGAGGCGGGCGCGGCAGTGGAAGAGGCCACACCGCCGGGCATCGAGCAAAGCTTCGAGTTTTTCCGCTCGATTAGCGGCGCGGATGGGGGCGCGGGGCTGCGTATGGGCCTTCAGATGGTGGGCACCACCGAAGTTTCGCCGCTGCTGGAGCAGTTCATGGCACTGGCGAGTCCCACTCCGCTGTCGGTTGTGGAGTTCGGCGGCCTGCTGACGCGCTGGGATATGTGGCGCAGCGCCATGCTCGCCTTTCTGGAGCCATACGATGTGCTGCTTTCGCCAGTGGCGGCTACACCTGCCGTCCTGCATGGAAGCAGCCTCGATCTGGAGAAGCTGCCTGGCTTCGGCTATGCCATTGCCCACAACCTGACTGGCTGGCCTGCCGTCAGCGTGCGCGGTGGTACATCGCCGGAAGGCTTGCCCATTGGCGTGCAGGTCATCGCGCGGCCCTGGCGCGAGGATGTGGCCCTGGCCGTTGCCCAGCAGCTTGAGACGGCGCTGGGCGGTTGGCAGCGCCCGCTGCTCGCTGGCGACGCATAACACCGTTCGGCGAGCGCGGTCCCCCGTCCTGTGGCGCATGTTGCGCGAGTCACCACGTTCACCTTGGAGAACTTGTAGATAAACCCTTCATGAATCGCCGCTGCGGGCCTGCGGCTGGTATGATCGCTGATAGGTCTGAAGAATGGTGTCCAGCAGACCGGGGAAATGCGCTTCCAGGTCTCCGCGGCGCAGAGAGACCAGGATGCGCCTGCCCTGCGGCATCATGCGAATCAGCCCGGCTTCGCGCAGCACTTTAAAATGATGTGACCCAGTTGACTTGGCAACCTCGTGTACCACATCGATATCCCCGCAACTGATCGCCTCGCTGCATGCTGCCAGTTGCCCCACAATCTTCAGTCGCCAGGGGTCGCCCAGCGCGTACAGAATGGTTGGCAAGGAAAGTTCCTCGCTGGCGGGATGAAGTGGTGTTCTCATGCTTGACATTGTATCACCGTTTTTGCTATATTTCAATTGTTCCATAAATTCGAACAATTGAAATATAGCAAGAAAAGAGGACCCATGACAGAAAGCACGAACACATCAGCTTCCATCAGCGCGCTCCCGATACTCATCCTGGGCGGGTTGAATGTGCTGGGGCCGCTGTCTGTCGATACTTATTTACCCGCGCTCCCCACGATTAGCCGCGACCTGAGCGCCACCACCGCGCAGGCCCAGATTACGCTGAGCGCCTGCATTCTTGGGATGGCGCTGGGGCCAATCGTTGCCGGGCCGCTCAGCGACGCGCTTGGGCGGCGGCGGCCTTTGCTGCTTGGTCTGGCTGTTTACGCGCTGGTGGCGCTGCTGTGCATCGTCGCGCCTTCCGTCGTCGTGCTGGCGCTGCTGCGGTTTGTGCAAGGGGTGGCCGGAGTCACCGGCATTACTATCGCGCTGGCCGTTGCCCGCGACCTCTATTCCGGCGTGGCGCTGGCGCGCTGCCTGGCGCTGCTGGTGACGATACAAGCTATTGGGCCTATCGTCGCGCCTGTGCTTGGCAGCCTGCTGCTCACCTTCACGTCCTGGCATGGTATCTTTGTCGCGCTGGCACTCGTTGGCACTGTGCTGTTCCTGGCAGCGGCGTTCGGGCTGCGCGAAACGCTGCCGCCCAGCCGCCGCAGCGATGGGGGCATCGCTGCCTCGCTGGCAGCGTTCCGTGACCTGCTGGCAGACCGCCGCTTCGTCGGCTACGCGCTCTCCAGCGGCTTCGTCTTCGCGGGCGCTATTGTCTACATTTCCGCCGCGCCGTTCATCTTGCAGAACCTGTATGGCATCTCGCCTCAGCTTTTGGGCCTGCTGTTTGGCATCAACGGCCTGGGCATCGTCATCATGAGTCAGGTCAGCGCGCGGCTGGTTGGGCGGGTGTCGTCGCTGCGCCTGCTGGCCTGGGGTCTGGCGGCGATGGTGTTGGGCGGGCTAAGCATGCTGCTGGTGGCGCTCGGCGGTGTTGGCCTTGTCGGCATCTTGCTGTCGTTCTTTGTGATTGCCGCCAGCCTGGGTCTCATTTTGCCCAATGCGACGGCGCTGGCGCTTGCCAACGTCCGGGCGGCAGGGAGCGCGTCGGCCTTGCTGGGCATGTTGCAACTCACCATTGGCGCTGTCGCCGCGCCGCTGGTGGGGTTGGGCGGCAGCGGCAGCGCCATCCCCATGGCTGCGGTGGTGGCCGCGTTCGGTCTGACCGCGCTGGGCCTGTTCGTCGCGCTTTGCCGCCCGGCCCAGGCGTCCACGCAGGTGCGCGCCGAGCCACCCGCGCGGCAGGAATCGGTCATCGGCGAACATTGACCTGCTTTGCACGTGCAGCCCGCACGCGGCAAGGTGCTCTCTGGCAAGGCCGTTGCCGCGCGGGGTAGAATTGTAACACCGCGCGTTCTGTTTCAGAGAACGGTATAACATGTATAATGCGCTGCGCCAGCAGATCGGAGCATCAACCCAGGTATGCAAGCCAACGCCCCACCGCCGAACGTACATATGCTGGCCGGTCAATATACCCTTGGCGCGCCGCTCAGCATGCACCGCCGCCCGATTCCTCTTTGGCAGCCACCAGTGCTGCTAGCTGTGAGTCCGATAGGTCTGGTCGTTGCTGTGCTCGCAGGTTCCTCGCTTTTGAGCGCGCCGCGCTTTAATCCATCAATTCTTGTCCTGTTCGTGCTGGCGCTGCTGGCCGGGTTGTCCTGCCTGGCAGCAGGCTTCTACCTGCTGAAGTATTCGAGGTTCCGCGCCTGGGAGTGCGATGCCGGTTTTCTGGAGTTGAACGAGCGCGGCGCGCTTTCGGCTGCGCTTCGCTGGGATCACATCCAGACAGTCTGGCATCGGGTCAAGGTATCAACCTACTCCAGAGGCGGCACCAGATATGAGCATACCTACAGTGTGCAGGGACCGGACGGCAAAGAGGTGACGCTCAATTACCCCGATTTGTGGCAGCGCATCGAATACGAGTTTGTTCGCCTGCATCTTCCCCAGGCGCTGGCAACTATTCAGACGGGGAGCGCTGTCTCGTTTGGTGGGGTGGTCGTTTCGGCGCAGGGCATCGCCAGTGGCCCGGTGATCTATTATTATCAGCATCGGACGATGCCCAACACGAAGCCGCCCTGGCAGCTTGCCTGGCAAGCTATCCCCTGGATTACCGTCAGAGATGGGATGATCGAGTTTACGCCGCCTGAGCGCGGGCTGATCTCTTACACGCCGCCGATTTTTGCCAGACTTTCCGATGTGCCCAACCTGTGTCTGCTGCGAGCGCTGGTGCAGGCGCTGACCAATGGGCAGATGCGCTGGATTGAGGTGCCCAGGCGGGGGATAAGTGTTGAGAATAGCCAGCCGGAGGTGCAGTAAAAGTCGCGCCCAAGGAGGCCGCCAGCCTTTTTTCTGCCCTTGTGAACGCGCTGGCTTCGGCATATAGTATAAAAAGGGAAGTGACGCCCGGAAGAAGATCACACCAAGTGAAAGAAGAGAAAGCGGGCTATGAGCAAATTCACTGCACAAGAAATAACGTATCTTCAGAGCCAGCGCCTCGGCAGGTTGGCAACCGTCAGCGCGGATGGCGAACCCCATGTGGTGCCGGTGGGCTTCCGCTACAACCCTGAGCAAGACACCATCGATATTGGCGGGCACAGCATCGCGCAGTCGAAGAAGTATCGCGACGCGCTACGTTATGGGCGCGTGGCCTTTGTGGTCGATGATGTGCTGCCGCCCTGGAAACCGCGCATGCTGGAGGTGCGGGGAACCGTCGAGGGGCCGTCGGAGGGCGGCAAAGCCATCGTAGAGAGCTTCTCCCCAGATATTCTGCGCATCACGCCAACGCGCATCATCTCCTTTGGCCTGAACAGCGACGTTGTTCTGCCAGGCCAGGGCCGGGTCGAATATTCCAGCCGCAAAGTGGGGTGAAGCAAAAGCCGCGCCCAAGGCTGCGCGGCTTTCCGACTTTTACATAGCCTTCTGTTTTAGACAGCGGCGGGCGCTGGCCGCGCCAGCATCTGGCGGAGGGTGACAGCCGCCTGCGTCATGGCCGCGCGCGTAGGCGCAGACCCGGCGATGGGGTTGAGCATCACGAAATCGTGAATGGCCCCCAGGTAGCGCGTCGCCTTTACGCGCACGCCTGCCGCCATCAGCTTGTGGGCATAGGCTTCGCCTTCGTCGCGCAGCACATCGCATTCCGCCGTAATCACCATGGCAGGCGGCAGACCCAGCAATTGCTCGCGGCTGGCGCGCAGCGGCGACACCAGCGGCTCGCTGCGCACGCTGACATCGGGCGCGTAGCTGTCCGTGAACCATTCCATGGCCTTGCGGGTCAGCCAATAGCCGCCCTCGCCAAACTGGCGATAGGATGGCGTGTCGAAGCTGCTGACATCCGTCACCGGATAGAAGAGAAGCTGGAAATCGATCCCAGGGCCGCCGCGCTCTTTGGCAAGCATGGTGACCGCTGTTGCCATGTTGCCGCCTACGCTGTCGCCTGCGATGGCGAGGCGCGACGTGTCCAGATTGGCGGACGCACCCTGCTCTGTAACCCACTTTGCGGTGGTATAGGCTTGTTCGAGGGCCACCGGGTAGCGCGCTTCGGGCGAGCGTGGATAGTCGAGGAAGACGACGGCGCACTGCGCGCCGACGGCAAGCTCGCGGAAGAGGCGGTCAAAGATCGTTTCGTCGCCCAGCACCCACCCACCGCCATGCAGATAGATGACTGGAGCCAGCGTGCCCTTCGGGTGCTGGGGCCGCACGATGCGCAGCGAAATCTGGCCGGTTGGGCCGCCGCTGATGGTGCGGTCTTCGATATCTGCCGGTGGCGCTGCCACCTTCACGGACTGCTGCACCCGGCTCAGCACCGCGCGGGCATCCTGGGCCGAAAGTGTGTAGAGCGGCGGCCCGCCCTGCGCTTCCAGCTTTTGGAGAAACCCCGCGATATTGGGGTCAAGATTGGTCAGGCGTGTACTTTCCGCAGTACTCATACTCTCTCTCCCGTCTGTTTGCTAGCTTATTTCAGACCACAGGAAGAGACACGCCGCAGAAACCATACCCACCGCTGCCAACACGCCTCCGAGCGGAAACGCGACTGGAGTCGGGCGTCATTGCGTCTCTGGACGGGTCTCAAACTGCCGATTGCCGACTATGCTTGTTCTGTAAGCAGAAAGCGCAAAGAAAAAGGAGTTTGAGATGCAAAAAGAAGTGACGCAGGCTACACAGTCGCCCCGGCAGCCATTGACCGCGCTGACCAAGGTCAGCCGGACCAGCTTGCTCGCCAGCGGCGTCTTGATTTTGCCGTTTGGATTCTTCGCCTGGCCGTTGTTCATCGTCAGCGCCGCGCTGCTGGTGATCGCCGTGCTGGTGTGGCGCGGCTATCGCTGGGCACCCATCCTGGGAACGCTGCTCAGCGCGATTCTTCTGGTCTTCCTGTTTGTGGGCAACGGCTATCCCGTCTATCACCTGACCCATCCCAGGGACGCGGACCTTCAGCCAGCGGTGGCGCAGTACCCCATCTTTCTTGGCGTGGTCATCTTGCTGTCGGTGCTGGTTCTGGCGTTTGGCGGGTCGCTCGGCGCGGCAGTGCAAAACTACACGCAGCGCCAGCCACAGCGCCCGCGCTGGCTGACACCCGCCCTCACGGGCTTGCTGGGTCTGGTGGTTGGCATCATTCTCATTACAGGCATTGCTGCCCCGGCGACCAGCGCAGCCAGCGCCAGCACCGGCAGCGGCGAGGCGACCGTGCAGTTGAGCGCGGCAAGCTTCAGCCCCACCTCGGTCATCGTCCCGCAGGGCGCGAAGCTGCGCATTGTGAACAGCGCGGGCATCCTGCACATCCTGACAAACGGCACGTGGAAGAACAATGTGCCCACACCCATGCAAGAGCCTGGCGCGCCCGTCGTCAATAATGTGCAGATCAGCAGCGGTTCCGTGGAAATCGGACCGTTTACCAGCGCGGGCACCTTTCATATCTTCTGCTCGGTGCATGTTGGGATGAATCTGACGGTCTTTGTTCCCTGACCGATTTGCGCTACACTGGCTCGGCGGAGACACTTCTGCTCCACTGAGCCAGTCTCGTATGGAGGCATATGTTGTATGAATATCGGGTTTGGGGACATCACCCCGTTTAGCTCGCTTTTGGCGTTTATCGGCACGCTGACAGGCACGATTCTGCTGGGCAGCCTTGCCAGCCGCATGCTGGGCATTCGCCAGTCGTGGGGGCGCACGCTGCTGGTGGGCTTTTTGGGGTTCGCTGCCGGGGCAACTTTTTCCTTGACCTTGCAGGCCGAAAATCTTCCCCTTTATGGGCGCGTCTTTGTCTTTACCTCCTCTATTACCGTGTCGATCATGCTCATTTCGGTGGCCTTTGAACTGGTCGGGCGGTCTGCGGGCGTGGGCATCATCAGGCCGCGCCCCGCAGGCGTGCCGCATCCGCTGCGGGCAACGCGCCGCCAGATCGCGCGCTGGGCGCGCTATCTCCAGATCACCAGCATTCTGGCGCGCTATGGGCTGTCTCCCTATTTTCGCGTGCGGCGCACGCCATCGGCTGCGCCGCGCACTGGTGGCGGCATCTGGGCGCGCGTGCGTGGCGCGCTTGAGGAGGCGGGCGGCGCGTTCGTGAAGTTCGGCCAGGTACTTTCTACGCGCCCGGATGTGCTGCCGCCTGACGCCATCGCTGAACTCAGCGGGCTGCAAGATCACGTGACGACAGCGCGACCCCAGGACATCGAGGCGCTGCTGAGCGCAGAGTTGGGGGACGCGCCGACCAAAGTCTTTGCCGCCTTCGACGCGCAGCCGCTGGCCGCCGCCTCGATTGCTCAGGTGTACAGCGCCCGGCTGCACAGCGGCGAGCAGGCCATCGTCAAGGTGCAGCGCCCCGGCATCCGCGAGCCGATGGAATGCGACCTCGATATTATGCTGCGCCTGGCGCGCACTCTGGAGGCGAGCGCGGGCTGGGCGCGTTCGTTTGGGGTGGTGGACCTGGCCCAGGGCTTTGCCGAGGCACTGCGCGAAGAGATTGACTTTCGCATCGAGGCGCGCAACCTCGCCACCGTGGGCGAGGCGCTTGACTCGCCCAGCGCACATAAGAAACGCGGCGAAGTGCGCATCCCGCGCGTTTTCCCGCAGCTTTCGACCAGCCGCGTGCTGGTGATCGAGCGCTTCGATGGCGTCAGCGTGCGCGAGGCCGACCCCATCATCGAAGCGCTGGCGCTGGACCGCCTGGCCCTGGCGCGCGCACTGCTGCGCTGCTTCCTGCGCCAGATTCTGCGCGATGGCACCTTTCACGCCGACCCGCACCCCGGCAACGTGTGGGTCTTGCGCGATGGCAGCCTGGCGCTGCTCGACTTCGGCTCGGTAGGACGACTCGACCCGCTTCAGCGCGCCTCGCTTCAGCGGATGCTGATCGGGCTGGACCGCCGCGACGCCACGATGCTGAGCGAGGCGCTGCTGGACATCGCTCTGAAGCGCGCAGATGTGGACGCCGACCGGTTGGAGCGCTCGCTGGCGCAGTTGATGGCTCAGCGCCTGGGGCCGGGCATGTCTCCTGGGCCGGAGTTGTTCGCCGAACTCTTCGCGCTCTTCTTTGAATTTGGCCTGGCCTTCCCGCCGGTCGTGGGCGGGGTCTTTCGCGCGCTGGTCACGCTGCAAGGCACGCTGGGCGTGCTCGCGCCCGATTTCCACCTGATCGACGAGGCCCGCGCGCTGGGCACGGAGTGGGTCAAGGACGCGCTCTCGCCGACTTCGCTGCGCAAGGCCGCCACCGACGAACTGCTCAACCTGATGCCCCTCTTGCAGCGCCTGCCGCGCCGCCTGGACCGCATCACCACGGCGCTGGAACACGGCACGCTTTCGGCGAACATGCGGCTCTTTGCCGACGAGCGCGACAGGCTTTTCCTTTCGCGGCTGGTGAGCCGGGCAGTGCTGGCCTTCCTGGGCGCGTCGCTGGGGTTTATGGGCGCGCTTTTCCTGGGCATGCAGGGTGGTCCAGCCCTGGCCGATACGATCAGCGTCTATCAGGTCTTTGGCTATGCTGGCCTCTTCCTCAGCGCCACCTTGATCTTGCGCGTGATTGTGGCGATTGTGCGCGAAAAGGCGGGCTAGAACCCTATCGTATGATGTGTTTGAGCGATGTTCTGCAAGCGAAAGCGAGGTACGCGCGTGTCCGAACGCATTACCGTTCTCATTGTCGATGACCACAGCGTCGTTCGCCAGGGCGTGCGCGCCTTTCTGGAGACGCAGGCCGATCTGCGCATTGTGGGCGAAGCCGATTCTGGAGAAGACGCGGTGCGCCAGGCGCGGGACTTGATTCCCGACGTGGTGCTGATGGACCTGGTGTTGCCCGGCATCAGCGGCGTGGAGGCGACCCGCGAGATCAAACGCATCAGCCCGCGCACGCAGGTCATTGTGCTTACGTCCTATTTTGCCGACGAGCATATCTTTCCCGTCTTGCGCGCCGGGGCCATCTCCTACACCTTGAAGGATATTCGCTCGGCGGACCTGGCCGATGTCATCAGGAAAGCGGCGCAGGGCGAATCGGTGCTGCATCCGCGCGTGGCGGCGCGTGTGGTGCAGGAGGTACGCGAGGCCAAGCGCGCCGTCCCTCCTGCCTTTGCCGAACTGACCGAGCGCGAACTGGATGTCTTGCGCATGATCGCCGAAGGCAACTCCAACGCGGCCATCGCCGAACAACTGGTGCTCAGTGAGAAAACAGTGAAGGGGCACGTCAGCAACATCCTGAGCAAGCTGCACATGGATGACCGCACCCAGGCCGCCGTCTTTGCCTGGCAGCAAGGGCTGATGGAGAAAAACTAGCGGCCACGCAGCGCGCGATAGCTGCGGGTGGCTCTGGTGAGGGCTTTCAGCCACTCGTAGGCGAGCAGGGGCAGCACGACCACCACCAGCCTGTTATAGCGAAATGCCTGAGTGAAGTGGCCGTGCGAAGCTGAAGAGATGGCGCGCGTCATGCCGCAGCCGGGGCAATTGTGGCCCGTCAGGTTCTTGATGATGCAGAGCGAGCGGCGGCGCTCCAGCCAGGCGGTGGGCACGAAGATAGCCAGCAGGGGCAGCAGAATGAAGAAGCCGATCTTGCCCAACGCCGTCAACGATGCGTTGCTCATAGGTCTTTCCTGGCCTGGATGGGATGGATGCGCTTGCATGCTGCATATATTACACGCGGGCCTGGCTTGTGTCAAGATTCTCATGCCACCACCCGCTGCTTTGCATTTTTGTATCACCCGGCCAGCAGTCCATCAAACCAGGCAAGGATGGAGGGCCAGGCGGTGTCAGGCAGGTCGAAAGCGCTGGGCACCTGAAAGCGAGCGGCAAGGGCAGCGAGGGTGTCGTCGATGGGAATGCCGCGCTGCTGGCGAAGCTGGCGGGCAAGAAAGACAAGATGGCTTGTGCGCTGGGGCGAGAGGCCGATGCTCGGGCGGGCATGGCCGGATTCAAGGGCGAGCAGGCGCAGATGCTGGGAATGCTGATCTGCTTCGAGGACAGTCAGGCGGCTGCGATCATCAGCGCTTTCGCTGCGCATGCGGTCAATGAGGTGATGCCAGTCGTCCCAGATGGTTCCGGCGGCGGCAGGCGCGGGCAGCGCGGCAGGCGCAGGGGTCGCCTGCGGAGGTAGGCCGGATGGGCTGGCGGGAGCGTTTTGCTTAAAGAGATTTGCTATGCCGCGGGCAGCTTCACGCTGGATAGTGTGTAAGCGTTCACGATAGGCTGGCGGACGAGCGCCAGGGCGGATGCTGGCGAGCTATAGGGGCAAGGCCCACGTATAGATGACGTTGATGCGCTGAGTACCACCAGGGGTTTCCAAGGCGACCAGAGCAAGAGAATCAAACAGCACAGGATCGTTATGGATGCGATGGATTTGATAGTGTGTTTGCAAGTCGAGCGCTTTGCAGAACATGTCAAAGACTTCGCCGGTCTGGTCATCGGGCAGCAGGACGGCAGTGATAGGGAAGCCAGCGATGGTGATGTCTGTTTGAGCGATGGGTATCAAGGCTTTTTCTTCCATTTGGTCTGCTCCTTTTGTAGTTGTGAATAGTTTCCAGAAGTTGGGGATAACTCGCCAAAGGGGGGTTGGGATTACCAACCCCCCTTTGCAAAGGGGGGTTGGTAATCCCAACCCCCCTTTGCTGCCCCTGTGGATAACTTTAGGAAAGTGAGTGGCTGTGGCTACCAAAAATGAGACGGCCATCTCCTGATAGTGCTGGGAAGGCAGCGGGTGATGGGACTGTCGGACCAACGAAAGGCGATGTGCCTGGTGCTTTGTCAGGAGATGGCCGCTGAGGGGGTCTATCGGATGATAGAATGGCCTCAGCCGCATGTCCTGATTTGTCTCAGGCATGGGGGTAAGTGGCGCCGTCAGCGTTCTTGGCTGACGGCGTCACGGCGTGTATGGAGTTGTTCAAGTGCAATGTGGATTTACGCCAAGTATACTGAAGGTTGGTTAAACTGTCAATCTTTATGCCTGCACCGCGTTGATTTCGGCCTGCGGGGCGATGGGCAGGCTGGGCAGCAGCTTATGGGCCACATCGTCGGCAGCCAGCAGCACCCCAAAGCGCCAGATACAGGTGCCCCGTTCTGCGCCGCTCTGGTCAATCAGGTTGATCTGGCAGCCCTGAATGTCTGGCCCGCTGGTGATGCCATAGCCAACACCTGCCGTCGGGGCTAATTGCTGCATCACCTGCGTACCAGTCAGGCAATCCAGGTTGCTCAGCGCATTGGGGATGGTGAACGGAAGAGCCGATGACTGCGGTGACAGAATCCAGCCGGTGTCGGCGCTGTACGCCAGCAGCGTTGTTTGCAGACCGGCAACCGGGAAGAGAACATCGCTCACCACCTGCCCGGTTGAGGTGGTAAAGCGCCAGCGCAGCGCGACTGGTACATCAATCGCCCAGACGTTGCCAGTGAGGAGAGGCATTTCTGAAGGGTCGATTCCTCCCTGGCAGATCAGTCCGGAGCAGGAACCCATCATCTGAGACCCAAAGTTATCGCTGGCAATCAGGGACGCTGTGGCCTGGACCGGCGTGGTGACGCGCTGGCTGGTGATGGTGGCATCGCTGTTGAAGCGGGTGGCGATATATGAGCCAGCCGGAACGGTTGTCTTCTGCTGCTGGCTGACTGACCGGGCCAGCAGCGTGTTGACCTGATTTTGCTGGTCCGGCGGCAAATCGCCAGCGCTGAAATCTAGCTCGATGGAATAGCTGGGGGTCGCTGTGATGCCGTTGGCGGTGATCGCCGTGAAGTTGCCAGAGCCAACCGAGCAGGTTCCGTTGTCAACGAGCGCTCCATGATCGAAGGCGACCGTACAGGTTTCCGAACTGAACGGCGGCGCTTCGACGGTAATTCGATACGCGCGGTTCAGCGCCGCAAACAGCAGGGGAAGCTTGCCGCGCTGCCGCTGGCCGTTAATAAGCACCGTGCCGAAGTTGATGTTGCTCTCGATGAGCACGATTGGCAGCGCGGCGGTCGGCAAGGGTGCAGCCTGCCGGTTGGGCGTCTGGCTGGCCGAAGGGATGACGCCGCGAAAGATGGCGACCACGGCCACCAGCGCCGCCAGCACCAGGCCAATTTGTGTCGCGCGCTTGCGCCGCGAAGGCTGGCGCGCAAGCTCAGGCTCCAGTTCAGCCAGTCGCGCGTCGTCCGGCTGCTGTCCCTCCGGCAGCAGGGGCGCTGATTCCTCAACCTCGAAAGAATGGTCATCCATGCGCGTGTTGCCTCCAGAACTCAGCCATTGCCTGCCAGCAGCATAGCATGCCGTCGCCATAACTGCAAGCCTCGCCGGAAAGTGTGAACCTGCTCACACTTGCTCCATTTTGGGCCTCTGATAATCATTGCTTAACATTGCCTTCATCTTTATGAAACATGGCTGCGTCATGTAAAGAAGAGAAGATACCTCTATCATTGCTTTGCACGTATGAGGTCAACTGCCTGGAAGGGAGTTGACCGCGCCAGGGAGGCGATCAACGTATGGAATCAGCTACCTGTCCACAGTGCCACGCGCAGGTTCCGGCAAGGGCGACGTTCTGCGGAAGCTGCGGCAGCCGCATCAGTCAGCCACCGCTGGACCCCACCACGCGCCTTACGCCCCCGGCAGCCCCAGTCGAAATCACGACCCCGGCACACACGCCGCCCGTCGATCCCTATGCCGCGCAGTACTCGTTGCCGTGGTCCGGGCCTGCGCAGACCTGGCCGGGGCAGCCGTCGCTGCCACCAACCGAGGTGCTTGGCCCGCCAACGCTGCCCCAGCCCACCCCGCCACGCCGCAGACGGCGCGGCCTGCTCATCGTCAGCCTGCTGCTGATCGTCCTCTTGCTGGGCGCGGGCGGCTATCTGGCGTTCAACCTGACGCGCCAGAACGCAGCCAACCAGAACGGCAGCAACGCGGGAACCAGCGGAGATGGTGGCCTGTCGCTGCCGTCGATCAATCGCCAGGCCATCTATGCCGGAGCCAACGTGACCATCCAGAGCGCCATCAAAGCCCACAGCTTTCCCGGCTTTCAGAAACTCGACGCGAGCGACGATGTGGTCAAGGTCAAAGCCCAGATAGAAAATCAGACCAAGGTCATCTTGATGTTCTTTAACGCTGTCCACCTGCTTGGCCCCGACGGCAGCCGGACCGAGCCGTCTGTCACCAACGCCAGCAATGTGCTGGCAGGCTACTTCAATCCCGGCGTCAGCGCCGTTGGCTACTGGTATTTCGAGGTGAGCCATAACCAGAACGGCGTCGGAGCGTATACCATCATTCTGGGCAAAGGGCAAGAGGTACAGGAAAACGTCCCCTTCGTCGGATCGTATGACCCATCCGTCTGGCAATGGGTGACCAAACCCATCGGCAAATCGGTGACATATCACACGCAGGGCGGCGGCGCGGTGGTTGGTACCGTTGTGAAAGTCAGCACAGGCGTCTGGACGCCGGGCTATCAAGCGCCGCAGGGGATGCGCTTCATCCTGACGGATATGATGGCTGCCAACCAGACTCCCGTTCCGGTCTATATTAGTGGCAATGCCCTCAAGCTGCAAGCGCCGGGAGGCGTGCCCGAAAGCCCATCGACCATGTATGGCTACTTCATCAACGATTCGCTCTCTGGCGGAGAAAACAAGGACGAAGGCTATGCCAGCTTTGTGGTCCCGCCCGCCAAAGGCGACTTTATCCTCTTCTTCTATAACCCCGATGGCTCCGTGGCTGGGCAGGTCGATCTAGGAACGCTCTGATGGCTGCCAGTTGACAGGCAGGAGGCCAGGATGCTCTACTACTACATGCTGCGCCCTGCCGGGCGCAGCATGTAGTACAAGGAGGAACCGATGCCGAACAATGCCCGCGACCAACCGACGATGATTGCCGTGACCGGCATCCAGGCTGCCGGAAAGTCCACCGTGTCGCGCTTGCTGGCGCAGCGCTTTGCGCGCGGCGTGCATATCGAGGCCGATCTGCTCCAGCACATGGTTGTGTCTGGAGGCGAGCAGGCGAAAGAACCAGGCGAGCTAGAGGGCGAGGCCGCGCGACAATATCTGCTGCGCCTGAAGCATATGTGCCTGCTGGCGCGCTCGTTTTTCGAGGCAGGCTTTAGCGTAGTGCTGGACGACATCATGCTGGGGAAAAGCTGGCGCTATGTGCAGGAGCAGTTAGATGGTTTGCCCTGCTCGCTGGTGGTGCTGGCTCCCCGTGTGGAGGTGGTGGCCGAGGTGCGCGACCGGCAGCGTGCCAAGCGCCCGCTGGGCGAAGCCTGGGCGATCTATCTGGACCGGGCGTTTCGCGAGACGATGACAGGCGTGGGCTGCTGGATTGATAGCTCCGCGCAGACGCCGGAAGAGACCGTCGAACAGATACTTCAGTGCCTCTTTCTCACGCCCCATGCCGAGGTGAACGCGCTGCTGGGCACGCTGCTGGCGCAGATGCAAGCGATTTTGGGCGAGCGTCTGGTGGCGCTGTATCTGTGTGGCTCGCTGGCGCTGGGCGATTTCGACCCGGCCTCCAGCGACGTTGATTTCCTGGCTGTGACCGATGATGCCCTGCCCGCCGCGACGATTGATCGCCTGCGCGCCATGCACGACGCGATTGGTGCCAGCGACCATCCTTTTGCGCGGCGACTCGAAGGAACGTATATTCCCCGCGCAGAGATGCAGCACCCTGATGGGCAGTATCCCATCGCCAGGACCGATGATCCCTTCATCGTGGGCACGCTCGACAGCGGTTGGGTCTTTCAGCGCGCCATCCTGCACGCGCATGGCGTGGTCGTCTGGGGTCCGCCGCCGCAAACCATGATCGGCCCGGTGACGCCCGAAGAACTGCGCGCCGCCATCTATGATCACCTCGATACGTGGTGGGCATCGCGGCTGGACGCGCCGGAATGGATGCGCCCGCGCGACTATCAGGCGTATACCATTCTGACGATGTGCCGGGTCTTCTATACGCTGGAACTGGGCGCGCTCTGCTCCAAGCCGCAGGCGGCAGCCTGGGCGCAGACGGCGTATCCAGAGTGGAAGCCGTTGATCGAGCGCGCCCTGGCCTGGCGCATCGACCGTGCGCCCGACGACGTGACCGAAACGATGGCCTTTCTGCGCGAGGCGCTCAGGCTGGCGCGGGAGCGCTGCCAGCCTGAGTAATCGGGGTACTGGCGCGGCTTATGGGTGCTCTAACAGGTCTTGCCCGGCGCGCAGTTCCTTTTCATAGCGGGCAAAGCGTGAGGCGACGTGCATGCCTGCCCGCTCATACAGCCGCTGCGCGCCGGTCAGGCTCTGCCCATCGACGCCCAGCCCGATCTTGCGGATGTCCCGCTGATAGAAGGCGGCAAAGAGGTGATGCAGCAGCGCCAGCCCCAGCCCGCGCTTGCGCCAGGGGCGCAGCACGGCGAGTTGATTGACCCAGCCCGACCCGTCATCGCGCACCCGGCAGAGCGCCGCGCCTGCCACTTGATCGCCTTCCTGGACAAAAAACCAGAGAGCAGGGTCAACGGGTTCGTTGAACATGTGCTTCTGCCAGTCCTCGAAGCTGCGGGCCACGTGCCCCCAGTGGTCCTTGAACCCCTCCTCGATGGTCGCGTAGGCGCAATGCACGTCCTCCGGGCTGCCGTCGCTGATGCGCACGAGGATGCCTTCCGGCCACTCGGCAGCGGGCGGCGGTTCCTGCAACGTAATCTCCATGCGGAAGAACACGCGGGCCAGGTCATAGCCGCGCGCTTCCAGCAGGTGGCACGAGGCATTGCTGTTCGCCATCACGTTGTTGACCAGCACCACCCGCGCGCCATCTGGCTGGGTGGTGAGCATGGCGGCGGCACGCGCTTCCGTCAGGTCAATGACGGTGCTGCCGATGCCCTGACCCTGCCGGGTCGGGTGCACGTAGCCATCGGCAAAGAGCCGCCCGCCGTCGTCGTCGGTCACGGTGGCATAGCCAGCCAGTTGCCCATCCGGTGCTAGAATCAGCCAGGCGTCGGTGGCAATGTCCAGGTCTGCCCACCAGCCCAGCACACTGGCGGGTGTCCAGGGGTCAGGCTCGCCTCCTTCGGCAATGTCGAAGTCACGAATCAACCCCAGCACGGCGGGGATGTCCTCCCCAGTGGGCGGACGCACAGTATAACCTGGGGGTAAGCGGGGATAGATCATTTTTGTCCTCCTTCGTGTGGCGCGCGGGCATGGAGCGGCGGCATGGGGGCACACGTGAAGGACATGGGGGTGAGAGATGGATGTTAGTTACACAGCATGCCGGATGATGCCACTGGATACCCGCGCAAACGCAACAGAACTCACCTGCCCTGAAGGGCAGGGAGCAAAACGGTGCTGTTTGCTCGCGTGGTACGTCAGTGACGCAAAGACATGTCGGTGAACATCCTTTCTGAACGAAGCTGCCTCTAGTATAACCTCTGCAATGCGGAAATGCAAGGGTTCATCTGCTGCTCTCTTCTTGGTACGTCGATGGGTTTTCGGCAGTGGGCAAAAATCGCCGAGCGCCTGTAATGCGGCGGTGTATAACAAAGTGAAGGCACGAAACAGGAAGGAGCACGCGCAGGCATGGGGCCTTCGTTCCCTGAAGAAGAAACGCGCGATAGTCAACTGGAGGCGATCTTTCGCGCCCAGGCCGCCGACCTGTATCGCTTCATTTACCGGCAGGTGCGCGAGGCGGCAATTGCCGAAGACCTGACCAGCGCCGTCTTTCTGCGGGCGCTGCGCTGGCTTCAGCAGAGCCGCAGCCAGGAAAGCGTGAAGGGCTGGCTCTACGCGACGGCGCGCAGCCTGATCGCCGACTACTGGCGCGAGCACGTCCAGCTTCCGCTGGTGCCTCTGGAAGCGGCAGAAGACCTGCCCATGCTGGCCGATGCCAGCGAGGCAGAGGTGCAATCCCTTCAGGCGCGCCTCCAGCGCCTGCTGGACGCCTTGCCCGCACGTGAACGCGATATCCTCACGCTGCGCTATTTCCAGGGCTACAGCGCCGCCGAAATCGGCGATATGTTGGGGATGAGCGCCAATTACGTGCGTGTGCTCCAGTTTCGCGCCCTGCGTCGGGCGGCAATCCTCGAGGCTCAGGAAAGGAGCGGTCCAATGACATCACCAGCGTTGCCCTACAACGAGCAGGCCCAGCACGTGCTGGCGCTGACCAAAGAGGAGGCGCGCGGCTTCCACCACACCTACATGGGAACCGAACATTTGCTGCTGGGGCTGCTGCGTGACGGCAGCGCCCCAGCAGCCGCGACCCTCATCCAGAACGGCGTCACGCTGGAAAAGATGCGCGCGGGCATTACGTTCATTACCGGACACGCGGCGCAGACCCAGCCGAACTTCACACCGCAAACCACGCCGGGCGCAAGCATGGAAGAGCCAGGGTTCACGCTGCGCACCCAGTATGTGCTGGTGATGGCAGGCGAAGCAGCCCAGCGCCTGGGGGAACGAGAGATCAGCCCGCAGCATCTGCTGGAGGCCATCCTGCGCGAAGGCCAGGGCGTCGCCGCCATTCTGCTTCAGGTGTCTGGTGTGCGCTGGCAGCAGGTGGGCGATGCCCTTCAGATCAACGTGACCCCGGACGAGGCAGGCAAACCGATTGCCGTGCCAGCGCTGCTTCGGCAGGCGCTCCAGCAGTATCCTGACGGACAGCACATCTTCGAGAAGCTGTCCGGCGTCAAGCAGCAGCAGCTTGTGGATTGGGTGACCAACGCCCAGGGGGAAGACGCCCAAAAACAGGCGGTGGGGAGAATCATCCAGATTCTGCACCAGGCGCACCAGAACTATCAACAGTCCCAACAGTCGTGAAAGCCGAGCAATCGCATGCAGCGCTGCCCCTGGCGGCGCTGCATGCTAAACGCTAGCCCAATGCCCGCGTGAAGACGACCAGCCGGTCTTCCTCCCACGCCCGCCGCTCTACCTCTTCCCACAACTGCCGCAGCCGCACGATTTGCAACACAAACAGGTAGTTGTGCGTCAGCCCGCCAATCATCCCCTCTGGCGCGTTGAGTAAGCGCTCGATCATCTCTGCCGTCAGGGTGATCTGCACGCAGACCCGCAGCACCGTGCCCTCCTGCAACCACTCCACGTCATAGCGCTGGCGCACATTGGAGGGTAAGGCAGGCGGCGTATCCCACCGCAGCGGCCCACGGGTCGGCTTGAAGCGTTCGCGTAAGATCGGCTTGAGGACAGCAGGCAGGGCATCGGTCAGGGCGCGCAGGTTGCGCGTGTAGCGCAGCCGTCCATCCAACGGACGATAGCGCCGGTCGCCCGGCCAGAAGGCCGGACCAGCAGAGCGGGTGAAGAGGGGAGGGACCGGGGCATTCCAGTCAAAGGCCAACGAGATAGCCGCCATAGCAGACACACTCCTCCAGCGGCGCAGCGCGCACAGCAGCGCTCGTGCCAGATGCGCAACGGCCACCTGCTGGACCCCATGAAACATCACTGCTTCACGCTTCGAGGCTCTCGGTGGAGGGCCTCATCCAGAAGGTGGCCGCTGGAGGGAGATGTGCTATAGAATGCCCCCAGCCCCACATCTGGCTCGTCCAGGTTTGGGGTCAGTGGCGTCGCTGGTGGATTGTACCGGCGGCGTCACACAATAACCGTTGCAAAAACAACCAATACTCGGCTTGAGGCAATCAAGCCTGGGAAGAGTATACCTGACACTCGGCGTGGCTGTCAAGAGGCACAGGACCATCAGACTCCATCCCCATCTTCCTCCTCATCTTCATCATCGTCATCCTCTGCCAGAAACTCATCCAGGTCTAAAAGCGTCTCGTCCAGGTACAGCCAATCATCAGGGGAATCGCTTCCGCGAGCCGTCTCGATGCGCGCTCTTCCATTGTGAAAGAAAATCAAGGTAGGTCGGGCAGCTTCTTCATAGCGATAGTAGCCGACAAAGCCCTCCGACGTGCTGTACGGCGCGAGCCACTGCACAAAGTATTCGATCTCGCTCCCGTAGTTTTTGAGGTTACTCCGCACCGTGAGCCTGGCCTGTCCGGTCGCCTCAGAGGTGATCAGGCGGCTATACGGCGCGCCGGGGAAATAGAATGATCCCGCGTTCAAAACAGACTCCCAACGGCTGGTGTGAAAGAGCGGATGCGCGGGCAAGTCCTCGTCAGCCGGTCGTGGAGGGCGCTCCAGGCCGCCGCACAGAAAGCGCAGCAGGCTCAGCACCTCTTCAGGCACATCGCGCTTGATTTCGCAGGCCAGCACCAGTTCGGTATACATGCCCATGAAGTGTACACGCTCCTCTTCGGTTTTTGCTCATAGTATACCAATCGCCTGGCAGGCGCCCTCTGTGAGAAGTTATTGCTGAGCAAGGCGTATCTTTCTATGGACAATCGTTTGCGCCTACCCAGAGGAGGGATAGCTCATGCGTTCCATCATCGCCCGCAGCGGCGTGCCCAGGCTGTATCTCTACCCTTTGCTTTCCTTCTGCTTCGTCTTCGTCTTGATGCTGGCGTGTAATAGTGTCCCAAGGATTTCCCAGGCGTCAGCAAGTGATCTATCATTCTCCATCACGGTTCTTGGTCAATATTCGTTCGCGAACTCAGAACCGGCTTCCATGATCGAAATCTTTGCCACCGTCCAGAATGACGGCCAGTACGGCTATCTCGGCAACAATCTCAGCCTGGCCTGTAATGGAAGGGCGTTTGACTGGTTTTCCTCTTCTCCTGACGGGGCCGTAGCTCTGCCGCGTCAGCCAGCCGGGGGCGCGTACCAGTGCCTCTATACCGATCAGAACGGAAAGAAAACGCCGATCATAGTTCCCATTCCTCAAGAAAAGCTCCAGATTATATCTCCAGCGGCAGGCGCTGCCGTTCCCATTCCGGCCCAGGACACGCACATGCCAACCAGCGGCCTCCTGCCCACAGCAACCCCAGCCCGCTCACCAGGGCAGGTCAGCGCGCTCATCATTCACTATACCCCGCCTGTCCTGCCTGCCGATGCAGCCGGCGGGTGGGCAAAGGTGAAGGCTGCCGCCGGATGTAAACCAGTCACGCCCGCGCCTGTCTGGGTGCGAGGCGACTCCGCTGCCGCGACCGGCATGTATGTGCTGACCGACGCCAGCATCCCCATTGGTTCCGGGTTTGATGCGTTCACACCCGATTCAGTACCCAATTCAGGCATTATCGAGGTGGACACCGCGTTTTCCTGGCTCCTCCCGGCAGGCGGGTTTCACGCCGTGCGCATTGAATATGATGATACACTCATTAACAAAGTTACCTGGAGGACAGCGCCAGCAGCATAAAAAGATGGGTCGCCCTCACATTCTGGAAAGCAGGAAACACATATGCCAGACTATGATGTCCTGGTGATCGGCGCGGGCGCGGCGGGGATGGCAGCCGCCCACGCCCTTTCTGCGCGGGGATATTCCCTTGCCATTTTGGAAGCGCGCGACCGCATCGGCGGTCGCATGTTCACCATCCGGCCTTCTGGCAGCCCGCTGCCGGTGGAACTGGGCGCAGAGTTTGTGCATGGCCGCGCGCCGGAAACCTTCCAGCTTGCAAAGGATGCCGGGCTGACGCTCTGCGAACTGGACGGCTCCGGCTGGTATTCCGCGAATGGGCGGCTCAGCGAAATCGACGAGGAGGGGGGCGAGGACGATGAAGCAACCATCCTCCAGGCGGTCAAGGACTGGCAGGGAGAAGATCAGACCCTTCAGGCGTTCATCGACGCGCGCTTTGCCGATGACCGCTGGGCAGCGGCCAGACGCGCGGCCACCGGCTCAGTGGAGGGCTTCGACGCCGCCGACCCGGAGCAGGTGAGCATCCGCTGGCTGGCGCGCAGCCGAAGCGCCGTCGATTTGATTCAGGTCGAACGCTACTTCCGCTTCATCGATGGCTATGATCGCCCGCTTCAATGGCTGCGCGCGGGCCTGCATCCTGAGCACACCCGGCTCTTGCTGAATACCGTCGTTCAGTCCATTCACTGGCAGCGCGGCCACGTCGAAGTCCACGCCCGTTCAGCGCTGGGCACCACGCTGGAGGCGTTCACCGCGCGGGCCGCCGTCATCACGCTGCCGCTGGGCGTGCTGGCAGCCCCACCAGACGCGCCGGGCGCGGTGCGCTTCAGCCCCGATCTACCGGGCAAACGCGCCGCCGTCGCCCAGTTGGCAATGGGACACGCCGCCAAGGTCGTGCTGCGCTTCCGCGAAGCATTCTGGGAGCACGACACGCCGGACTTGCCCCGGCTGGAGCGTATGTTTTTCCTCTTTTCAGAGGATGACGTGATGCCAACCTGGTGGACCAGCTATCCCCTCATCGCGCCCATCCTGACCGGCTGGGCTGGCGGGCCACGCGCGGCAAAGTTGGGCCAGCAGTCGGATGAGGCCGTCGCCGGGCAAGCGCTGGACGCGCTGGCGCGGGCGCTGCATGTGCGGCGCGGCGCGCTGGAAGCGCAGTTGGATGCCTGGCATTTCCACAACTGGAGCACCGACCCCTACGCCTACGGAGCCTACAGCTATGCCCGCGCTGGCGGCGCGGACGCGCTGGGAGCGCTGGCCGCGCCCATCGAAGACACGCTCTTCTTCGCGGGCGAGGCCACCAACAGCGACGGATATAACGCGCTGGTGCATGGCGCGCTGGTCACCGGCACGCGCGCCGCGCGTGAGATCATCGCCGTCGGGTCTGCTGCCGGGCGATAAATACAGGCCCTCCCTGAGAGTTTATGGCTGAGTAAGACGTATCCAGAGAGAGAGAATCGTCTTGCAACCACACAGGGAGGGCTGGCTATGCGTTCCATCATTGCCCGATATCCGGGCGGGCAGCGCCTGGCTGCCCGCAACGGCTTATTCAGAGGCGTTCTCTCTGCACTGCTTTCCTCCAGCTTTGCGCTCATCCTCATGATGACTTGCCAGCAAAGTACATACATCGCCCCGGCATCAGCAAACGTCCTATCAATCTTGCTCACTATTTCCAATCAATACACGACGAATGATAAATATGTGCCTGGCGGAATGGTCCAGATCAGCCTATCCATCGAGAAGGGCGGACGGGAGAGTACGCTTGAGGGCACAAGCCTGGCCTGTAATGGCACGGCATTTCAATGGGATATTTACGATTTTGGTGCCGCCATCACGCTCCCACGTCAGCCAGCCGGGAACGCCTATCACTGTGTCTACACCGATGAGCAGGGGAAGAAGACATCATTCCTGGTGCCGATTCCCCCAGGCACGCTGGCGATTACGTCTCCCACTCCGGGAGACACCGTCCATCTCGCTGGCGGCCCCTCGTCACCGCCTGCCAATACCCCTACACCTGGACCACGCCCACCAGCGCTGGTCAGCACTGTCCCCATTCGCTATACGCTGCCTACCCTCCCCGCTGGCGCAAGCGGAAGACTGGAGTTTGAGGCCATTTGCGGGAAAAGTCACTGCCCCTCTCAGTGGGGCCATCAGAGCATTGGGGCGAACTCTCCAGCTACCGGAACCTGCGCAATTACCGATGCCGACCTGGCCTATGGCTCTGGGTTTGAAACGTTCCCTTCCGCATCAAGCGGGACCATTCAACTGACCTCAACCTTCTCCTGGTCCGTACCGGTGAGCAAGTTGCTGGGGCTGCGGGTAGAATATACAGATATGCTCTCCATCCCTGTCATCTGGAGCAGATGACAGGCTGCGTAAAAATCCGGTCTTGACTTCCTGGCAAAGATCAGGTATATTCTTCCTGAGCTAAGTTAGTTACCGCAAACTAAAAAGATGGGTGGGGCATGGGAGATCAGAAGGTTCTGGAACCAGAACAGCCGGTGGAAAAGCGCCAGCGCCTGAGCGCGGCAAAGCGGCGCGAGTTGATTTTGACCTGCGCCAAAGAGGTCTTTGCCCAGCACAGCTATCGCGAGGCCAGCACCAGCAAGCTGGCAGAAGCCGCTGGCATCACCGAACCTATGCTCTACAAACACTTTGGCAGCAAACGGGGGTTGTTTCTCGCCGTGCTGGACCATTATACCGGTCGGTTCATTCATCAATGGCGACAGCGCATCGAGCAGCACAAACGAGAGGACGGCTTGCAGGTCGCCCTGGCTGAAGTCGCCATGGACTATCACGCCGTCGTCAAGGCCGACCCCGATGTGCCCAGGGTCATCTTTCAGGGCAGCGCGGCTGCCGCAGACGACCCGGAGTTCGCCGAGGCAACGGGGCGCTATATCATGACCGTCTACCATACCTTTCGCGGGGTGATGGAGCGGGCGCAGGAGGCGCGCTTGATCGACGCCGATGTCAATCTCGACGCGGCAACCTGGGGCTGCATGAGCATGGCCTTCGCCGCGCAGTTCGGCCTGATGCACAGTCTGGAGCGACGCGAAGAGGTGGAGCAGTGGCAAGATTGGATGCTGAAGTCAGCCAGCCAGCTCTGGCTGCGCGGGTTGCATCTTTCTAAAGAGTAGCCTCTCTTTTTTTCGGTTGTGTAGTTAGTTAGTGCAAACTTATTATCGTCTTGTAAAAGAAAGAGGTAGCATGTGACCACTCCTGTGGCAGACGAGAGCGCCATTGAAGTCCGCGATCTCGTCAAGCGCTATGCCAAAGCCACCTTTAACGCCGTGGATGGCGTCTCCTTCAGCGTGCGGCGCGGCGAAATCTTTGGGCTGCTGGGGCCAAATGGCGCGGGCAAGACGACGACCATCGGCGTGCTGACCACGCGCGTGCGCCCCACCAGCGGCACGGCACGCCTGATGGGCATTGATGTCACGCGCGACCCCATCGGCGTCAAGCAGCATATTGCCGTCGTGCCCCAGATGAGCAACCTGGACCAGAGCCTCAAGGTGCGCGACATCCTCACCTTTCATTCGGCCTATCACAGCGTGCCGCGCAAAGAGCGCGAAGCGCGCGCCGACGCGCTGCTGGCCGAACTGGGCCTGGCCGAGCGCGCCAAAGATCGTGTCAGCCGCTATTCCGGCGGCATGAATCAGCGCCTGATGATCGCTCGCGCCCTGATGCATTCGCCCGACGTGCTCTTTCTGGACGAGCCGACCAACAACCTGGACCCACAGTCGCGCCTCTTTCTGTGGGACCGCATCCGCGAACTGAACGCCAGGGGCTTGACCATCCTGCTGACCACGCACGATATGGAGGAGGCTGACCGCCTCTGCGAGCGCATCGCCATCATGGACCATGGCAAGGTGCTGGTAAACGACACCAGCGCCGAACTCAAGCATCTCATCCCCGGCGGCACCACGTTGGAAGTGCGCGTCTTCGTCCCCGAACTGGCCGCCGTGGGCGCGCCCACAGCGGCGGACGCGTCTGCCGGGGGCGAGCAAACCACCACGCGCTTGCTGGCGGCACTGCGCGCCTTGCCGGGCGTCACCAAAGTCGATGAGCTTTCGGCGGAAACGCCCGCCGCAGCGCCCCCGGCAGCAGGCGGCTGGGGCGGCGCGCCTGGCGGCGGCAGAGGCAGCCCTGGCGGCGGAGGGCCAGGCGGCCCGTGGGGTGGCGCTGGCGGCAATGGCGGTAATGGCGGGCAGGCTCGCGAGCCAGGCGTTACCACCTTCCGCATCTATGCCGAAGACGCCAGCGCGCTGGTCGCCGCCGCCAATCAGGCCGTACAGGCGTCGGGCGCTGAACTGCGCGACCTGCATGTCAAGCGGCCCAGCCTGGAAGACGTGTTTATCTATCTCACCGGGAGGAATCTACGCTGATGGCAACCACCTCGCAAGCCCCCACCGACACTACCTTTGCCGCTGGCGGCGTGCCTCAGGGCGCGCGGCCCACCAGCCACGCGCGGCTGGCCCTCAACGCCTTTTTCGCCATTTTGCAGCGCGACATCGTGGTCACCGGGCGCGACCTGATCGCCTTTCTGGCGCAGGTGCTCCTTCAGCCCCTCTTCTTCTTGTTCATCTTCGGCAAGGTGCTGCCCGGCATCGGGCTGACCTCGGCGGGCTTTGGCGCGCTGCTCTTGCCCGGCATCGTCGGCTTGACCACGGTGATGGCCGCCATGCAGGGCGTGGCGCTGCCGATGGTGCTGGACCTGGGCTTTGCCCGCGAGATCGACGACCGGCTGCTCGCGCCCATGCCCGACGTGCTCGTCGCCGTGGAAAAGGTCATCTTTGCCACGCTGCGTGGCCTCATCGCCGGGGGCGTCATGTTTCCGCTGGCCGTCTGGATTCTGGGCGATCAATACAACGTGCGCAGCGACCGCATCCTGGTGCTGCTCGTCATGCTGGTGCTGGCCTCGCTGGTCGGCGCGTGCATCGGGCTTTTCCTGGGCACCAGCGTGCGCCCGGAGCAAATCGGGCTGATGTTCTCGCTGATCTTGACGCCGCTGCTCTTCACCGGCTGCACGTATTATCCCTGGGCAGGGCTGGATTCGCTCAAGTGGTTCCAGATTCTCACGCTCTTCAACCCGCTGACCTACGCCGATGAAGGCATCCGCTACGCCATGGTCCCACCCATCCACGGCCACGACATCACCACGCTGGGCCTGCAATGGGTCTTCCTGGGCCTGGGCGTCAGCATCGTCGTCTTCTTTGCCCTGGGCACGCGCACTTTCCTGCGCCGCGTGGTCAGCTAAATGGCCGCCAGGGACGGCGGCGCTACAAGCAAATGCCGCTTTGTAGCGCCGCCGTCCCTGCTGTGCCCTCGGCAGCTAACGAGGGGCGGCCAACCGTTGCGCCCACGCAAACGTTCCACCAAAATAGCAAGCGCCCTGGGCAATCTCAGCGCCTCAAATTAAAAGAGATATTGATACACACAATCGTGAAGCAGACCATTCCCAACCCCAACAGCGCGTACAGCGGGATAGCGCTGTTGGGCCAGGTCTCCAACGCCGAAACGAACGCGATCACTGCAACCGCCAGGGCACCCAGCGAGCAGAGAGCAAGAATCAGCCGGTGACGCGACGTTGACGACTCACCGGGCTTGATGGGCACAAACAGCGGGGCGGGCATCCCACCCGGGACGAGCGGATGCACCTGCTGCCCCTGGTATAGAGCGCCATTAGCCTCAGAGGGGGCTTGATAACTATGCTGGTGATCAAGGTCTACACGCTGTGACATGGGCTGCTCCTTCCGCTCGATGCGCCAAACGAAAACACCCGCAAACGAAGAACCAGACTTGCCTTATTGATTATACTGCTCAGCCACAACCCTGAATGCCTGCTTCGGTTCCCAGGGTAGATCAGGGTAGGTCGTGCCCTTTTCGCTCGTTGGCAGCACTTTTACCACCCCATAACCCGCCATATCCAGATCATATTCAGGTTTCGGATTCGTAGGCAAATTGTAGCCCGCGAAAGTGAAGACAAACGCGCCTTCCAGCGGCTCTTGCCGGTAGAGTTCCAGCAGGTCTTTCAGGTAGGTGGCCTGGGTCTCTTCGCTGCGCTGGAAGCCTGGCTTGATTTTGCGCCGCTCCTCGGACGTATCGACAATCGCCCAGCCCGCCGCGCCTTTGGCCTCGGCCCCGGCATAGGTGCAGCACCCAAACTCGGTAATCGCCACTGGTTTGCCGTGCGTATAATACGCCTGCAAACCCTGGCGATACCACCTGACGTTTTGCGCGTCCCGATAGTAATTGACGCCTACCGCGTCGAACAAGCGCCAGTCCACCGTTTCCCACGGGCCAGCCGCATAACTGACCTGCCCCTGAAAGCGCTCGCGCACCAGCGCCACGGCGCGGGCCAGAAACGGATTGAGCCGCGTGCCCGGCCAGCGCCTGCCACTGAGCATATGCCGCAGCAATCCAGCCGGGCTGACAAAACTGCGGATGCGCGCATAGGCATCCTCGCCCTTGAGCAGACCCTTCATGTAAAAGGTCAACTCGCCGCCCACCAGAAAAATCAGGTCCGGGGAGGCTTGCCGCAGCGCCTCGGCCACGTCGGCGCACTCGGCCAGATATGCCAGCGTTTCCTCCTGGGTGGCCTCCACCAGCAGCGGCGAAAACCACACCGCCAGCCCTTGCCCAAGCGCGTAGGCCGCCGTCTCCCTCAGCCGCCCAATATCCTGACCACACAGCCGTATGGCGGTACAATGCAGATCATGTTTGATAATCTCGATCTCGCGGCGCATGACCGCCGGATCGAACTGTTCACGGGTCGAGCGATTCCCCGCAAAGATGGTTCCGACATCATAGACAATCCCTTTGTAGCGCATAGCCCTGCCTTACCTAGAAAAGCGGCGCTGCTGAATCACGCCAGGTCTTTGTTCGAGCGAGGCTGATACTGCTGCACATGTTCCGGCACCGGCATAGCTTTTGTCAAGGTGGGGTCGGGCACTGGCTCCAGCGCCTCCAGGCGCAGCGGCAGCACCCCCGCCCAGATGTCCAGCGCGTAATCAGGGCGCGCATCCAGCGGCGGGCCGGTGCGCACCTTTGCCGACGCTTCCTCCAGCGGAATCATCATCACCTGCGTCGTCTTGAGTTCTTTCGGATTCGGGCCGCGCACCTCCGCCGAGCGCCCCGCCACCACTTGATCGACCAGCGCCGAGAGCGCCGCGAGCTTTTCTGCCTTTTCGGTGACGACCTGCCCCCGGCCCACGACCACCACCGAGCGAAAGTTCACCGAATGATGAAAGGCCGAGCGCGCCAGCACCAGCCCGTCCAGATGCGTCACTGTCACACACAGCGGCAGGCCACCTTCCACCGGCTGAAGCATGCGGGAGAGCGGCGACCCGTGCAGATAGAGCTTGTCGCCCATCCGCGCGTAGAGCGTCGGGATGACAAACGGTTGCTCCTCGTACACAAAGCCGACGTGGCACAGAAAGCCCGCGTCGAGAATGGCGTGGATGGTTTCGGCATCATAAACGCCGCGCTCCGGGTGGCGCTTGACGGTGGTGCGTGTGGTGCGCTGCATGCAAGACTCCTCTTTCGCCTACATATAAAATGGGACGCCAATTCCTGGGATATCTGTATTTGCATAGGTTGCGCGCTCAAGCGTGAGGCGCAGTTCTCCTAAAAAGATGGCATCTTCTGCGGCGCGATCTTCCTGCCGAGGCCCAAACCACCCTATACCAACTGGTTGCCCATTTAGAGCGGTCACCCGTCCAAAAAGTTCCAGCACCATTGGCTGCTGCGTGGTTTCATCGATAGGTGCGCGCAAATCAGTATGCAGGATAGCATATTTCTTGACGGGCCCTGTCATGTGCTGACGCCTCCAGGCTTTTTGCTGGGCATCCCATTGCCAGCCAGGCAGCCGCGCCGAGAGCAAATCATACACAGCACCGGGCAGTTCAGCCAGTCGGCTCACCTGCAATTCTGCCTGTGCCAGCACTGGCACATCAAAGGCTCGGATGCGTGCCGCCAACGGACGCAGTTCTGCTTCTTGAGACACATGCTGCACCCGATAGCGCCGACAATATTGCCAAACCTCTTCCTCTGTATATTGCCGCCCAACAAATGCCGCCATCAGCCCGGCCACCGGGCGCGCATCGTAGCGCAGCGGCACGTCTGGCCCCTCACCAGCAATCCATAGATCAGGCACATCATTCAGCATCTTGGACGGCCTCTCCGGCTTCCAGCACTGCCGCCACCAGTTGGTCAATATCAGCGCGCGTGCTGCGATGGTTGAGGATGCAGGCCCGCAGCACAAAGCGCTCGCCCAGCGTCGTCCCCGCCAGAAACGCCTTGCCGCCGAGTTGAACCCGCTCCAGCACGCGCTTGTTGAGCGCGTTCAACCGCTCGTTATCGCCGCGCAGAGCGGCTGGCGTATAGCGGAAACACACCACGCTCAGGCTCGGCGGCGCGGCCAGTTCCAGAGCAGCGCTGGCCTCTACACGGCTTGCCAGATGCCGCGCCAGATGCAGATCATGCTCAATCGCCCGTGTATAACCATCCAGCCCATAATACTTGAGCGACATCCAGACCTTCAAGGCCAGAAAGCCACGCGTCTGCATAAAGCCGTATTCGCTGAACCAGGGCGGCCCTTGCACGCCGCGCGCATCCCCATCCAGGCGCAGATACTCCGGCACCAGGCTAAACGTATCGCGCATCGCCTGGGCATCGCGCACCAGCACCAGCCCGGCCTCATAGGGAATGGAAAGCCACTTGTGCGGGTCCAACGCCAGGCTATCGGCCAGCGCCAGCGCACCAAGGGATGCTTTGTATTCATCGGTCAGCAGGGCGGCTGCTCCATAGGCCCCATCCACATGCAGCCAGAGGCCATGCCGCCGACAGATCGCGGCAATTTCCGCCAGCGGGTCAATCGCGCCGGTATTGGTCGTTCCGGCGCTCGACACCACCGCCATGGGACGCAGCCCCGCCGCCAGATCAGCTTCAATGGCCGCCTCCAGCGCCACAACCTGCATGCGATACTGCGCGTCCACCGGAATGGTGCGCAGATTGGCCGAGCCAAGGCCCAGCAGTTCCACCGCCTTCTGCACGCAGCTATGCCCCTGCTCGCTGCGATAAACCACCAGGCGCGGCCCGCCCTGCTGCAAGCCGCCCGCGCGCATCCCATCGCCTCGCGTGTGGCGGGCCACCGCCAGCGCCGTCAGCGTCGCCATCGAGCCGCCGCTTACCAGCAAGCCCATCGCTTCGGCTGGGAAGCCTACCATCTGCTTGAACCACTCCAGCACCTCGCGCTCCAGATAGACGGCAGCGTGATTGCCACCCGCGCAGCTTGGGTTCATCGCCGCCGCCAATGCCTCGGCAAAGATGCCCACCACCGTTGGCGGCGAGTTCACCCAGGCGTAAAAGCGCGGGTGCCCGTTGCCAAACGGATAGGGCGCGACCTGGCTGGCAAACTCCTCCAGCAGCGCCTCCGCCTGCTGGCCCTCTCGCGGCGCGGGCGTGCGCAGCAGCGCGTCGGCCTGTTCCGCTGGATACGGCTGCCAGACCGGGCGCTCCGGAAGCTGCGTCAGGTGGTCGGCAATCAGATCAACCACCTGATAGCCAAAGCGCTTGATTTCCTCGGTGGACCACTCCCAGCCCAGCGCCAGCGGGTCAGTATCTTCACTCCTGGTCATAGCGCTTCGCTCCTTTGTCGCTGTTTTGGCTCATTCGATGATATGCTGCTCAGTCCGCATTTTAACGTGGCTGCCGCGCTCGTCACAAGCACCAATTCAGAATAGCCACGTGGGCGGGCGTTTGTTTGAGACACGATCTTCCGCGCGGGCGGGTTTGGCCGTGCCCTCGTTTAACCGCCAGCCACGCTGTCCACCTGACGCTTGACAAAGCGAGCGGCATCAGGTACACTCTGCTTACGATTGTGTGTCTTTCACACGCTGCACCTTAGCATGAAACGATACCGTGTGGCCTCGTCAGTAAATAGCACTGGCGAAGCCACTCACCTCACCCCCTGAACTTACCAGGGAATGGGCTGAGGGCATTCTATCCTATGATGGGATAGAGCGCATCTCCTCAGCGACCATCTCCTGACGGCGGGGCAAACCCCAGGGAACTTCCTGGGGCGAATCGTTTCCCAGTGCGCGGAGGGTCGGCGGCGCATCAACGCTGCTGGCTCTCTGGCGCGCTCGGTAAGGGTTGCCCACTGCACGCACGCGGGGGATGGTCGTTTCGTCTTTGGCGCGCACGCGCAAAGAGGAGATGATTGCCGATGCGCTATACCATTGATGAACTGATGGATTTCTGGCTGACGCCCTGGTCGAAGACCCTGCGCGACCTTTCTGTACAACTCACCTTTATGGACCCGCCCATCAGCGGGCGTCGGCCCGACAAAGCCGCGCCGCGCCGGGTGCGGCCCCTGTGCCTTCAGCGCTGGGTGGGCCAGGCCATCGCCGCGCGGCTGGCGTGGATGCAGGCGCACCCCGCGCACGCGGCCCCGCGCTTCGGGGATGCATCCGACCCGCGCTGGGAGGAAGAAGCCCTGGACCCGCCGCAGCGGCGCGGCCTGCGCGCACGCGGCGATGCCGCTCTGCTGGAGCAGTTCGGCGTCACGGTGGAGCGGCTGCTGCGCATCCTCTACGAGCCGCCCAAGCTGGTGGGCGATGTGGAATGGACCGAGGCGGCGCTGCGGGCCAGCCAGGAAATCGCGCAGATATACGCCGAACTGAAGCGGCGCTATAAGGCGATGCGGGCGCGGGCGTTCTTACGCGAGGAACTGCGCTGCTTTGTGGAATGGCGGCGTGAAAGCGCGGTCAGCGTGGGCACCAGGCAGCAGGTGATTGAAAGCCGCGCCCCGTGAAGGCCGCTGGACTCCTGTCCCTTTTTGGCGCGCTCAGGCGCTCTGGTAATAGAAGCTTCTCTCCGGCGACCTGGAAGGACCAGCATGGAACAACCATTCCAGCCCGCGCCGCTGTCGGCGGTCGAGTTTACGGCGCTGGTCAATCGGCATCGGGGGGCGTTGATCGGCTTCCTGCGCCTGCTCTGCCTGTGCTCACGCAGATTTTCTCTTTTTTCAAAAACTGCTTTCGCTGCTGACATACTGTTGTCACTCGCGTCAGGCATACTATGGGTGAGCCTGAGAGCACGCGGGCTGCGGCTCCAGGGAAGTAGTGAACGCAACGAAAAAAGGAGAAAAGATCATGGCAGATAAGCTGGATTTTGTGCTGTTGTACGTGCGGGATGTAGCGGCAGAGCGCGCTTTTTATATCGAGAAGTTCGGCCTGGAGGTCGAAGACGAGAACCCCGCTTTTGTCCAGTTCAAGGCTCCGGGTGGGGCGATCTTCGCCCTGATTCAAGGCGAACACCCGACGCCCACCGCGACCATCGAGTTGTGGTGGCAGACGGCTGATGCCGATGCCACGTATGCCCGGCTGAAAGATCGGGGCGTAGAGATTGTCAGCGCGCCGGAAGATAAGCCGTTTGGCCGCGCGCTTTCGATCAAAGACCCCGAAGGCAATACGCTCAATTTCTTTCAGCCGCCGCAGGGGTAAAAGACGCGCCAGAAGACGCACCAGGAGGTTCGCAGAGCGCTTCTGGACGTTCCAGTGGATCGAGACGGGCATCTATGTGGGCTTTTCGCTGTTGGCGCTCTTCGCGACGGTCTGGCTGGTGCGGCGACGGCTCACCTGACCATGCAGATGTGACCACTTGGGCGGCTCTCTGGCGAGACCAGAAAGCCGCCCAAGCAGTCTGATGCTGCGGCATGCCGCCTGCGTTACTGGTGCGGCACGCCGTTGTCGCCGAATTTGTCGCTGTATTCCTTGCTGCCAATCAGATCGTTGATGACATCATCGATCTTTTTGCCCGAAGACATCTCCTGCTTGTAGTGTTCCAGACCATCCGAATCGGGGTCGCGCCCCAGGAACTGCTTGTAGGCCAGGGTGATCTGGTCGGGCGCGGCTGGATGGGTGTCGATAAAGCGCTGCTTAAATTCGGGGGAATGCGCCAGATCGCGCACCACGTCTCTGACGGTTTCCTGGTTCTGCGTCAGGCGGTTGGTGTGGTCCTTGAGTGTGTTTTCGTCGATGTCGCGCCCAAGAATGTTGTGATACACCTCGCGGAGATCGTTTTCTGCGGTTTGCTGGTCCATTGAGTGCTCCTTTGTTGGTGAATGTGGGACGTACCAGCGCGCTATGCCGCAGGAACTATTCCAGGCGCGATAGAATCATTTCGACGAGCGCGTCGGGCGTCTTGCCATCGGTGGCAAGGTGCTCGGCAAAGGCGGGCGCTGTGAAGGCGGCCAGGCAGTGCCGCGCCTGCTCCAGACACCAGGCCAGGACTTCTGGCCGATCTCCGCGCCCGCGCAGGCGCTCCACCAGTGTTTGTTCGGTGGCCGTCAGGCAGAAGTGGTGCAGCGCTGGCTCGAAGGCGCGCAGGCCGCTGATGACTTCCTCGAAATAGGCGGCGCGCCAGATGGTCATCGGCATAATCAGCGTGCGGCCATAGCGTTCGCTCAGCCAGCGCGCCGTGTCGATGGTGAGCGTGCGCCACATAGGCAGATGTTGGAAGTCGTCGGGCTGCTCGACGGGCGCGACGACCTTGCGCAGAAAATAGCCCACTTCTTCGGCATCGAAGAGCAGGCTGTTGGGGATGCGCTCTGCCAGCCGCTCGGCCACCGTCGTTTTGCCGACGCCGAACGCGCCGTTGAGAAAGACGATCATTGTTGCTCCCCTTCTACGCGCTGCTGACGCTCAATCTAGCTTCACTTGTTTTTTCGATTGCCTCTGTTATACTTGCCTGCATACAGCACTGCAATAGCCGTGGCTGTGATTGTCAGCCACGGCTATAATGACCCAGGCGTCGGCGCTGTCGACGCCTGGCCGTCGTGTCGGCGGCCAGGCGGAGCTTCTCAGTTTTTCTTGACGATGGGAATATAGATTTCGGCCTCGGTGCCGGAGTAATAGAACTCATACTCCAGCTTGCCTTCAGCGAGTTCATAGCCAGAATCAGGGAACCAGGTCGAGAAGATGTATCCCCACGTTCCCTGGATGGCATCAGAAAAGGCCGGGCCGGGCGTTTCCACAGGGGGCACGGTGAAGACGGCATAGGTCGCTTCGGGGACTTCGCCGCGCCACATGTCGGACGGCACGCCGTCGTAATCGGGGACTTCGAGGGCAACAATGTAAGAGAAGTCGCCGGTGGCGCTGTCGGGCGGGAAGCAGATGCCATACTCGTTCTGCTGGACGGCGGGCAAGGCGCTGTGCAGGCGCGTCAGCTTGTCGGGCATGAGGCTCTGCCAGAAGACGGGAATATCCTGAAGGTTTTGGCCGTCGCGGCAAGTGGTTTGCAGTTCATAGCCCGCGATCTTGACGGTTGGTTTGGTGACGATTTTGGGTTCCACGACAATCCCTCCTGTGAGGTTGAACTGCTCCAAGAGCATGAGGTCAACTTTTTTGGGCAGATGCCCTGAGACGTGGAGGCGATACGCTTCGGGGGAACAGCCATAGACCTTGCGAAAGGCTTTGGCAAAGCCATTATGGGTTTCAAAGCCGTAGTCGAGGGCAATGTCGATGATGCGCTTGCCGCGCGCAAGCTCGGCTGCGGCATAGGCGAGGCGCCTTCGCCTGATGTACTCCATAATGGGGATGCCGACATACACCTGGAATATCCGGTAGTAGTGATAGGGGGAGAACCCGGCAATCCTCGCAAGATGATCGACGGTAATGGGTTCTTGCAGGTGGTCCTCGATGTAATCAATACTGTTCTGGATGCAGGCGCGATAGTCCATGACGTTCCTCCTTCCTCCTGACAAAGTATAGCAGGAGAAAAGATGTTCTACTGTTCCATTCTTGCGGTCTTTGGTAGTATGGGTCGAATATCTTGACATCAAACATACATACATGTTAGTATGTATGTAAAGAGGTGAAGCAGATGGTCCGGAAAACCAAAGAGGAGGCTGCCGCCACACGCCAGGCGCTGCTGGACGCGGCCCTGATCGTCTTCAGCCAGAAGGGCTACACAGCGGCCACCCTGGAAGAGATTGCCGAGCACGCGGGCGTCTCGCGCGGTGCGATCTACTGGCATTTTCGATCCAAAGCCGACCTGTACAACGCGCTGGTGGAGGAAACCTCCACCCGGGCCGAAAGCATCATCCAACAAGCCGTCGCCCAGCGCGGCAGCATTCTGGAAACGCACCGTCGCATTATGACCGGCCTGCTCGTCATGATGGAGGAAGAACCCACCTATCGCGCCGTGCAAGAGTTGGTCTTGTTCAAAACGGAGGTCACGCCAGACCTGGAGGAAGGCATCAAAGCCAAAGCAGCAGCCCTGCGCACCGTCGAGGCGCGCGTGGCCGCCTCGCTGCGCGAAGGCATCGCGGCGGGCGAGGTGCGCGCCGATCTGGACCCGTTGATTGGGGCGCGCGCCTCGCTCACCTACATCAACGGCATCATCTTCACCTGGCTCGTCGACCCGCAGGCGTTCTCGCTGCGGGAAAGCGCTCCTGCGCTGGTCGACGTGTACATTCGCGGCATCGCGGCGCAATAAGTTTCTTTTTTTTGCAACTTTTTACATACGAACTCGTATGTATGTCAGAATATCAAGAGAAAGAGAGGCGAATCCTAATATTTATAAAATATGTTAATAAAACTATTGACTTTTTCAAACTCATCAGTTATTATATTGAAGGACGCTCCAAGGCATCAGCACAAAACAGACCACCATACGCCGAATGCGCAAGATAGGAGTAGCGTGCCTGAAGGGCAGCGAGCTATAGTTATCAGGTGGAATAGAGAGCGGAGCATCACGCATCCTGGCGTATGAGGATGAACAGGAGGAACATCACACATGGCGATGATCGAAACGCACAAACTGACCAAGACCTTCAAGGCGCGCAAGAACACCGTCGAAGCGGTACGCGGCGTCGATCTGGAGGTCAGGGAAAACGAAATCTTTGGCTTCATGGGGCCAAACGGCGCGGGCAAAACCACCACCATGCGCATGCTTTCCACGCTGCTGGACCCCACCGGCGGGCAGGCCACCGTCTGCGGCTATGATCTGCGGCGCGAGTCGGAAAAGATTCGCAAGCAGATTGGCTATGTCGGCCAGAAGGGCGGCGCGGAACCAAAAGAAACCGGACGCGAGAACCTGGTGCTGCAAGGGCGGCTTTATGGTATGAGCAAAGCCGAGGCCGACAAGCGCGCGAGCGAACTGATTAGCAGGCTCGACCTGGACACATTCGCTGACCGGCTGATAAAAACCTATTCCGGTGGGCAGCGCCGCCGCCTGGACATTGCGATGGGCATGATGCACCGGCCACGCCTGCTCATTCTGGACGAACCCACCACCGGCCTGGACCCTCAGAGCCGGGCGCGCATCTGGGATGAGGTGCGCAGGCTGCGCGCCGAGGGCATGACCATCTTCCTGACCACGCACTATATGGACGAGGCCGACAGCCTCTGCGACCGCCTGGCGATCATCGACAACGGCAAGATTGTCGGCGAAGACACGCCCAATGCCCTCAAGCAGCAAATTGCCGGGGATATCATCACGCTCGGCCTGAACATGCAGAACGGCACTGGCGCAAAAGTCAAAGAAACGCTGGGCGCGCAGCCGTTCCTGCGCGAACTTCAGGAAACCGACAACGGCCTGCAACTCTATGTGGAGCGCGGCGAAGAAGTCTTGCCTGATGTCTTGCGTCTGCTCGATCACAACGGCACGCGCATTCGCACCGTCACGCTAGCGCGGCCCACGCTGGAAGATGTCTTTCTGCGCCTGACCGGGCGTTCGCTGCGCGAAGAACAAAGCGCGTAACAGCAAAGGAGAAGCGACCATGTTCAAAATTGTCCGCGATAGCTGGCTGATCTTTGGCTCTGCCCTGCGCACGCATCTGCGCGAACCGGCCTGGGTATTCTTCGGGTTGTTCCAGCCCGTCTGCTATATGCTCCTGTTTGCCCCGCTGCTCAAGAATCTGGTGGGTGTACCTGGCTTCCCGACTGGCGGCGCGTATAACGTCTTCACGCCGGGCCTGATGATGATGATGGCGATTTTCGGCACCGGCTTTGCCGGGTTCGCCGTCATCGGGCAACTGCGCGAAGGCGTCATCGAGCGCCTGCGGGTCACGCCGGTCAGCCGCTTAGCCATGATGATTGGCATGATCTCCGTGGCCCTCCTGACGCTGCTCGTGCAGACGCTGCTGCTGCTGGTCCTGGGGCTGATTCTTGGCTTCCGGCCCGACGCGGCTGGGATGATCCTGCTGATTCTGTTGGAGTTGGTCGGTGGCCTGGTGATGGCTTCCTGCTCGTACGCGGTGGCCCTGGCGCTGAAAGATGAGGGGTCGCTGGCCGCAGCGGTCAATCTGGTGGCGCTGCCGCTCTTGCTGTTGTCGGGGATTATGCTGCCGCTCTCCCTCGCGCCAGACATCTTGAAGAACATTGCCAAAGCCAACCCATTGGCCTACGCCGTGGACGGCTCGCGGGCACTGGTCAATGGACACCTGGGCGATGTTGCGGTCTATCAGGGGTTCATCATCTTCGCTGTCCTGGCCGTCCTGGCCCTCTACTGGGTCACGAGCGCCGTCCGCAAAGCGGCGATGTAGCCAGACATCAGAGAATACAAAGCGCGGTGAGTGGGCCAGTGGCCCACTCACCGCGCTTTGTATTCTCTGGGTGAGGCGGCTGCTGAAGGTGCCACCGTGCCACCAAAAGCCGTATAATTGAAGCAGTGTGATATGCTGTTATGCTGGGGGAATGTATGGGGTGGAATGAGTGGTAGCTCTTTTTTGAACTTCACTGCTGTGAATGGAAGGAGCGCAGGACATTGAATGCCTACGAGCAATTGCTGGTGATTCGGGATCGGCTGGAACATCTGGGCGCGCATGAAGATTCGATTGCGATGGTCGATAAGCTGGTGAAGCGGGCCGAGCCGGACCGCGATAGCCCGCTGAATGTGCCCCAGGTGCAGATGCTGCGTCACATGCTGCGCCAACGCGAAGTCATTGATAACTACAACATTTATAATGATCTGCAAGAACTGATGAGCGATTACGAAGACCGCCCACGCGAGGAACGCGCCGAACTTGAAGAGGAGGAGCATCGCCCCAGGCCACATTCCTACTACCGCGAGCAGAAGATGAAAGAGCGCGGCAAAAAGCAGGACAGCTAGATAACCTGGCGAATGCCCAGCAGTTGGCGTGTCCAGTCGGCAGCGCCGTAGAGGTCTTCGCCCAGCGTGGCCGAATGCGAGCGGTCCAGCGTGGCATACCATTCCAGAAAGGCCAGCGCATCCTTGGGGTGCTGCTTGACTGTCTGGGTGGCTTGCAGCATCAAGCCGGGGTCTTTTTGCACCTGGCCGATGCCCATCAGCATATACCAGATAAAGTGGCGCAGGTGCGGCGGCAGCCATCGCCGCCGCGCCTGCTCTAGCTCCTCGAAGCCTTTATCCAGCTTGCCCGCGCCCAGATACGCCAGGCCCAGGCTCAAGTGCAGGCCGCCGCGCGCCGTCAACGGGGCCAGACGATAGGCGCGCTTCAACGCGCCGCCCGCGCGCTCCCACTGCTCATCTTCCAGCGCCACCGCGCCCAGCGCTGCCCAGACGCCCCAGGCACGCGGGTGTTGATTGATGAGATAGGCCAGCAAGGTTCTGGCTTCCTCGCGCTGGTTCTGGTGCAGCAGCGCCTCCAGCAGCAGCAGCCCAGGCCGCAGCGCGGCAGGATGGCGCGCCAGGATGTGGCGCATATCCGTTTCGATCACGCTCCAGTCATCATCGCTCCGCCGCGCCACATGCCAATAATAGGTCAGCGGTTCGTGAAAGAGCAGGCCGCGCGTGATCGGCGCGACCGCCAGCATCAGCAGAATGGCAAAGGCGCCCTGCACCGCGAAGTAATGGCCGGTGGGCGTCACCAGGCGGTCAAGCAGCAGCGCGCCAACGTAGCAGGCCAGCGCGCCCAGCGTCGTCAGGCCAAAGGCGATGAGATAGCCCGCCACGAACCGCGCGCTGCGCTCGGGCAGGCGAAAGAGCATATCCACCAGGGACATCCAGCCGGTGATGAAGATGACCAGAAACGCTGCCAACCCCAACGCTTGCGCCGGAGCATCGGGCGCGTGGGGGCCGCTGAAAAAGGTGGGCAGCGCGCCCAAAAAGGGCAGCAGCAAGAACAGCGCGCCATAACACAGCCAGGCGGCGCGCCTGCTGGCGGCGGCCACCCAGAAGATGAGGCCACTGTGTGGGGTCGAAACCGGCTCCTTCTCATCGGGCATATGCTTCCTCCCAGGCAGCCACAACAACTACCACGATGCACATCCTACTTTAACTAACGAGCGAAAGGCTTTTCAGTTTCACCAGAAGAGCGAGCAGAGAGCGTTGCAATCTTCCGCCAGAGCCATACAGATAAGCATACCCTCCGGCTAGAAGACGAACTCAAACCTTAACAAACTGAACGGCAAGAGCGTGGAGTTTGGTGCAGATTATGCAGCCCATTTAAGTGAGAGTCCGTACTCTAAAAGGAGGAGAGGAGCAACCTATGACTGATTGTACCCTCATTCCAGCGGCGCTCCAGGACGCACAAGAACAAAGAGCGGCTTTGCCAGATGACCCCGATGATTATTGCGAGGAGTTGCACCCAGGCGACCCAGAAGCAATCAAACAATGTGTAAATGAGATCAATACCCGCAAACACAACCTTGATGAAGAGATTCACACTCTTCAAAATTACGAGGCTTTTTGCGAGAACATCCTTAGTAAATGGGACGTCACAGCCGAAGATTCGGCGAAAGAAGGAACACTGGTAATTACTGCATGCGATCCGGGGAATCTTGACTTTGGGAAAATCTTTTATCGTGCTGCCGGAGGCAGTGATCAAAGTTCCGGTTATGTTAACTTCGTACCTGACCCACCCGTATTCTTCGATGTCGATTTTTGGGATGGCAATGTCCACTACAAAAGTACCTATAATCCAAATGGGAACTTCTATGGTTCATATTTTGAACCAGGAGGGAGGCCAGAGGGCGAATACTGGGAGGGCAGACTCTGAGGGGCTGAGGAGCAAGGGCGTCAATAAACGGAACGCTAAATCGAACGTGGTGCCGCAGGTATACAGCGCCGCATTACAAAAAACCGGCACGCCCTCGCGGTGAGGGCGTGCCGGTTGGCGCGCTTCTCGGCTAGCTGCCGAGCTTCTGCTGGATATCCGTCACGGCTGCTTCTGCCGCCTGCAAGGGCTGCGCCTGCGCCTCCAGCGGTTTCAGCGCGGCCTGAATGGCCGCCGCGTCCGCCTTCAGCGCGGCCAGGTCAAGCGTGGGGGCGGTCTCTTTCAACTGCGCTTCCAGCTTCGCTACCTGCGCTTGCAGCGCCGTGATGTCCTGACCCACCCAGATTTTGTACACATTGCGGCTGGTGGTCCAGCCCAGGCTGGTCATGCGGAAATCCTGGCGCGAGCCAGCGCCGATGCTCGGATTCCCCGGCTCGATGCTCGGCAAGACGCGCTCCACCGCCAGCGGATAATCATCGTGGTCCCACGGGTGCGTCAGAACCCACTCGCGGAAGCCCTTCACCACCACCACCCCATTGGGGGCTGTCAACGTCGTGCCATCGTCGTGCCAACCTTCAGGAATACCCACCGATTCGCTCCCCCCTGTCTGCGGTCCGCCGCTCCCTTCAGCCAGGGGCAGCGCCGGGCCATGCACCTCACACAAATCATGAAATCCTGCGGCCTGGAACCCGGCCCAGGAATAATCTGCCGGTTGGCCGCTGGGGTCGGCGCGCAGGGGGTCATGGACGACCACCACCTGCTTTGCCGTATCATAGCCGACAATCAGCAGCACATGACCTTCGCCCTGGTTGTGTGCCGCATAGTCCCCGTCGTCCGGCCACTGCCAGGGATCACCTCCACCCGCCAGGCGCAAATTGATGTAGTTATCGAAGCCGCCAATGGCAATATGCCCCCGGTCCACGCACGCCACCACATCCTGAAAGCTCGGCCACTGGATATCGCCCACGCTCATCTGGCCGTTGGTGTTGTCGCGCACCCAATCGCTGATCCACGAAGCATTTTTCGGCGTACTTTCATTGCTGCCACCGTTTAGATTTTCCGTGAACTGATACATGATCTGCTCAACGGTGTGCTTGCCATCCTTTGCCCAGGGACCAATCTTATAGGTGGCGTCGATCATCGCGCCCACCGCTTCAGAGCATCTATCCCCCCCTGATCCCGTTCCATCTTTGGGATTAGACATTTGGGAACACTTGCTGGCTTGCAAAACTTTACGCGGCATCTTCTACTCCTTGGCCCTCAAGTAGGCTTGATGAGCCTCTTCTTCAGTAAGGAATGTCCCTAGATGTCTTCTGCACCTACCTATCCTGATTTCCGCTATCCACTTTTGCTCGCGGGCGCTCCAATAACAGCCTCTCACCTCTTTTGGCCTGGTATGGCTCACAATAGGTTGCCCGGTTTCCAGAGCGGCTATAGCGTCCAAGTACGCTTGATGGGCTTCTTGTTCTGTGTCAAAGCCACCCAAACTTCTGGATTTTCCATCTATCTGCAATGTCGCCCGCCAGCATTTCTTTCGTGTATCAAACGTGGTCCCAGGTAGCTTGCCTGTACGATGACGCTGCTTGTTGTGGGCATTTTCCCGATTGGAAACCATGCGCAGGTTGGCAAGTCGGTTATCCAGAGTGTCTCCATTGATATGGTCAATCTGCTTACCCGGTGGAATGGGGCCATGTACCAGCTCATAGACAAAACGGTGCATTCGCACTATCGGCCAATCCCAGCCTCTTTCTGGTATCCATGTCTTTGGCAGGTGAGTCTGAGCATAGAAGCGGCCAGATTTTGACAGGGACGCCTGCCATCTATAAGCACTAATCAATGGCAGCACCCCCTCATCAACAAGAGCTTCTAAGCCTTTTGTAAGAGGTATCCGTGCTTCATGCGTCGTATCCGGGTCTAAGGGGTTGCCATCCTGGGCATGGGGTGGCAAGATATTCATGGCGCATCTCCCACTCAGATGTGTCATCGTTCCAAGGATGCCGCAAACACCCTTGGAACACACCTATATTCTGCTCTTGTTACAGTACAAAACCGCTCCAGAAGGGCTATCAACCATAATTGGCCTCTAGCTAGAAGCGGTCTCCGCCGGTACCGGTGCCGTCGGTTGGGTTGTCCATCTGGCTGCACTTGGCCGCGTGCAGCACCTTTCTGCTCACAAAGTCCTCAGCTTCCTCCCCTCCTCGTCGGGGATAATGACTCTAAGAAATCCTCTCTAGCGCTACAAAGCAGATCAACGATCTATTTCCATGCCAGGCAAAGGGCCATCCCCTTGCGCTCTCCCCACTATCGTACCGGCAGTGCGTTACCCAGGCGTTACGGCAGGCGTTACGAAAATAGCTCTTCTGCAAAAGCACTCCTCTCGTCCACCCTGACTCTCCTGAAGCTTGCTGTGGCAGTGCGATCATGCTGGCTCTATTATGCCGACGCTGTCAAGCCTTCAGCGCGTAGCCCAGGTAGGACGCCAGCGTGTGGCCGCCCGCTTTGAAGCGCGCCGCCGCGCTCAACTGCTGGAACGAGAGCGCGCCGCGCTTGTAGCGGCGCAGCAGCCACAGCAGGCGCAGCGGATTCGCCTCCGGCGTCAGGCCGATGATCTCTTGCGGCGCGAGGCTATGCCGGACCAGCAGGCGCTTGAGTTCGGCAGGCGTCACATATTGCTCCCAGGCGTGCAGGCGCGGCGGCAAGAACGCTGTCGCCTGCCATTCCTGAAACAGCTTGATCGTCACGAGCTTGCTGAAGAGCGTGCGATTGATCGTATCGAAGCAGTAGACACCACCCGGCTTGAGCACGCGCGCCGTCTCTGCAATCACCCGCTCCACATCGCTGACGTGCTCCAGCACATCGCAGCAATAGACCAGATCGAAGCTGGCATCGGCGAAGGGAAGCTGTTCGCCCACGCCCACCTGATAGGCAATCGCCAGGCCCGCCTGGCTGGCGTGCGCCCGTGCCGTCGCAATCGATGGCGCAGAGGGGTCGATACCCGTTACCTGGCAGCCCAGCCGCGCAAACTCTTCGGCCAGCAGCCCACCGCCGCAGCCCACATCCAGCGCGCAGAGATCGCGGGGGTCCAGCTTCAGCCGCTCCGTCAATGTCTGCCGGAAATAGGCGAAGCGAGCGGGATTCAGCGCCGTGCGCAGCAGCGACAGCGCTCCCGTCTCGCCCCACCAGATATCGCCGGACTGGTTATAGAGTTCATTATCAACGGGCAAGGCTTGCCACTCCTACATGCCGAACGCCAGCAGCACCATGCAGCTAAAGACGACCAGAAAGCCCAGCAGTTCCAGCAGCGCGAACAGCTTCACGCGCTGCAACTGCGCGGTATAGGCCGCCGCCACCGGGCCTTCGCCTTTGGCAACCTCAGCCACCGGATAATCATTGAGCTTCAGCGCCGAACGCCCGGTGACAAACGTGCCCCACAGCACCAGGCCCACCGTCGTCAGCAGCGCCACGATGAAAGTCCAGCCGTAGCCGGTGCCAAACAAGAAGCTCCAGCTTTGGATTGGCCCCCAGATGGTGCCGCGCAAAATGCCGAAGATAATCACGAGTATCGAGATTGGCTTAAACAATCGGTCAGAAAGCCTGCTGAGCGTGCCCGAAATCTGGCGCTGCTGCTCCAACGGCTGCTTTGTTATCGCGGGAATCACCACGAAGTTGAGATAAAGCACGCCGCCAAACCAGAAAATACCTAAGAACTCGTGTATCCACTGAATACTATAGGTCACCCAGACCATCATCGCACCCCTTATATAAGGTAGGTAGTTTTCTTCAAACATGAGTCATCCCGAATTTTGGGAAAGCTGGTGAGTGGACCAGTCGCTTTCGTAGCGCCGCCTTCCAGGCGGCCCAACGGTGGCCCATCGAGACGGCAGGCAAGGAGGAGCAGCGTTCGCGCAAGCGCAGCGCTTGGCCGCCTGGAAGGCGGCGCTACCAATCTCCTCCCTGCACCCGTCCCCCTGACCCTTGATGGGCCTGACCTCACAATTCGGGATGACTCATGTTATCTTACAACCTAGTGCGGCATCGACACGCCAAGCTGCGCCAGAATGCCCATCAGGCCGCCATTGGGCGCTGGCTCCGCCAGATATTTGCTAGCTTTGTCGCCCGCGAAGGTAAAGACCGACGTTTCCTCGGGCAGAACAAACGACTTGCCGGTCGCCGGAATGGGCGGCATGCCCGGAATGTTCAAGGTGCCCTTATGTGTGCCGGTAATCTTGTGCTTGATCGTCGCGGTGTTGCCGCTTTCCGAAGCGCTCGTCTCGTTGAACTTGAAATCGGGGAAGGCGGTATGGATCGACTCGATGAAGCCCAGGAACTCCTGCTTGCCCAGCGCCTGCGGGGTCACGCCCAGGAACTGGAAATCATCCGCCGCCAGAGTATTCAGCGTGGCAAGATCGCCCGTCTCGGATGCGTGTAACGCCTTGCGCGCCAGATCGAGATTACTCATGAGTTTGCTTTCCTTTCTGTCAATCAAAAAAGCCTGTACGGCCACTAGCCCATGGTTGGGACGACGCCAAGCTGCTGCAACATACCCAGGAAATCGGTTTCCGCCCACTCTTCCACAAACTTGCCATCAGCCACGCGGCTTACCGTAATCTGCGAAACGCTGATCGCCTTGCCGCTGGCGGGAATGCCAAACAGTTCGCCCTGGTGCGTCCCCTGATAGGAACGGCGCTGCACAACTTTTTCGCCCTCAGCAATCACATCCTCCACCGTCATGCGCAGGTCCGGGAAGGCGCTGCGCATGGCATGCAAGATCGCCTTTAGCCCTTCGCGGTCAGGCGAAAAGCCGGTGGGCGGCTTGTGCAGCACATAGTTGGGGGCCATATGCTCGTCAATCAAGTTGGCATTGCCCGTGCGCCAGATTTCTTCGGTCGTGCTGCGAACAAACGTCTTGGTATCTTCCATCATCTTCTCCTTTCTGCGCCCTCTTGTGAGAGCGCCATGCTCATTCGACCAGGAGCAGCGAGGCCGGGCGCAGCCTCAGCCTTGCTGCTGTGAATAAGTATGCAGGAGAAATCCTGTTTTACGAATAGCATCCACTTATCATCTTCTAGGCAAATTGATAGTTTCCGAAAAATGAATGTTGTGGTAGTATCTGCGGGTGATCCGACAGGCGCCAGGAAATGTATAGTAGTAGGGTGACAGGTGAGGCAGGCAGCCATGAAGAAAGCAAAACAAGCGGTTCCCAACCAGCTCCTCAAAGAAGCCCGCGAACTGCGCGGCTGGTCGCAGAAGTACGTCGCCGAACAACTCGGCGCGGACCATTACTATCTCAGCCGGTGGGAGCGCGGCACCGCCTCGCCCAGCCCCTACTATCGCAGCAAACTTTGCGCGCTGTTTGGGGTGGACGCCAGAGCGCTGGGGCTGGTCGCTGATGCCCCCGGCAAGCCCGAAGACACCCCCGCCGCGCCCACATCCGCCGAAGTTGCGCCTGCCTCAGCCGCGCTGCACGACCCGACCATTCCGCCGCCGCTGGGGCCAGCCGAAGACCTGATTGGCCGCGATCAGTTATTGCCGCAATTACGCGCCTATCTCTGCGCAGACACCACCCCTGGCCTCATCGCGCTCTATGGCCTGCCGGGCGTGGGCAAAACGACGCTGGCCGTTGCCCTGGCGCACGATCACGCCATTCAGGACCACTTTTCCGATGGCATTCTGTGGGCGGGGCTGGGTCCGCACCCCGACACCCTTGCCCTGCTGAACCGTTGGGGCACGCTGCTGGGCGTTGCGGAAAGCGAGAGCCAGAAGCTGCGCACCGCCGAGGCGTGGATACGCCGCATTCGCGCCGCCATCGGCTCGCGCCAGATGTTGCTGATGATCGACGACGCCTACAAGGTCGAACAGGCGCTGGCCTTCAAGGTGGGCGGCCCGCGCTGCGCGTATGTGGTCACGACGCGCTTTCCCAGCCTGGCAATCCAGCTTGCCGGAAACGGCGCGACACAGGTCAAGGAACTGAACGAGCATGAAAGCGTGCGGTTGCTCGCCAGGCTGGCCCCGCAGGTCGTTACCGACGAACCCAAGACCGCCCAGAGCCTGGCGCAGTCCGTGGGCGGCTTGCCGCTGGCCCTGACGCTGATGGGCAACTATCTGCGTCTGCAAGCGCACAGCGGCCAGCCGCGCCGCCTGCGCGCCGCCATCGAACGGCTGCGCAGCGGCGAAGAACGCCTGCGCCTGACCGGCCCACAAGCCCTGCTGGAGCGCTCGCCCGGCCTGCCGGAAGGCTTGCTGATCTCGCTGGAAGCCGTGATCGACGTAAGCGAGCAGCAGCTACCGGCGCGTGCACGCGCCGCGCTGCGCGCCCTGTCGATCTTTCCGGCCAAGCCCAACAGCTTTTCCGAAGAGGCCGCGCTGGCCGTCTGCCAATCGCCCGCCGAAACGCTCGACATCCTCAGCGACACCGGCCTGCTGGAAAGCCAGGGGCCAGGCCGCTATACCCTCCACCAGACCATTGCCGACTTTGCCAAAGCGCACCTGAGCGATCCACTCGTTCCTGGCCGCCTGGCTACCTATTTCGCCGCCTTCGCGGAGGAGCGCGAGAACGACTTTGACGCGCTCAACCAGGAACTCAATAATATCTTCGCCGCGCTGGATGGCGCCACCACGTCCGGCCAGCGCGAAAGTTTTGTGCGCTGCGTCAACGCCTGCTTCCATTTCTTCTTCACCCGGGGCCTGTATGCCCAGGAAGCGGGGCGCTATATCGAGCAAGCCATCGAAACCGCGCGGCAGTTGAACGATGACCGGCAGCTTTCCATCGCCTTGCTGCATCACGGGCAGTCTACCTTCAAGCAGGGCAAATACGCGCTGGCACAGCAGACGCTCGATGAGGCGCACGAGCGCGCCAGCCGCGTTGGTGACTCCTGGCTGCTCGGCGAAATCTTGCTGATGCTGGGCAACCTGGCGCGCTTCCGCGTCTCCAGCGAGGCGGCAGAGCAGTTCTTTCAGCAAAGCCTGGACCTGGCCCGCCAGATCAACGACCCCAAACTGATGAGCAACGCGCTCTCCAATCTGGGCAGCGTCGCCAGCGACCGGGGCCGCTATGACGAGGCCATCGGCTATCAAGAGCAGGCGCTGGCCCTTTCGCGCAGCATCGATGACCGCCAGGCCATGACCAAGCTCAACGCCAACCTCAGTTCCATCGCCTACCTGCGCGGCGATCTCGCGAGCGGCGAAGCCTACGGCCAGGAAGCGCTGGCGGTGGCCCGCGACATCGGCTTCCTCGATTCCATCAGCGCCGTCCTCACCAACATGGGCAGCGCGGCAGTGGACCAGCAAGACTACACGAAAGCCGAAAGTTATCTCACCGAAGCGCTGGACGCGGCCCGCCAGATCGACGACCTCAAACTGATGAGCGTCAACCTCGGCAACCTGGGCACGCTGGCCTTCCGCCAGAAGCGCTATGAACAAGCGACACACCATATAAAGGAGGCGCTTCAAATCGCCCGCCAGGTGGGCGATATCTGGCTGCTGGGCGCGGTGCTCGTCGAATGGGGCGAACTGGCCCTGGAAGAACACCGCCTCGATGATGCCGCCGCTGCCTTCGATGAAGCGCTCGGCATCGCCGCCAAAGGCAGCCAGGAAATGGTCGCCCTGGCACGCTATGGCCTGGCGCGCGTGGCCGCCGAACGCGGCGACACCACCACCGCGCGGGAGCAAGGCAAAGCCAGCCTTGACCTCTTCGAGTCGATGGGCAACCGCCAGACCGAAGAGGTCAAGTCCTGGCTTCAGACCATCTCCAGCGAAGGAGGCTGATTGCCTGCTGCCCTCCACAGGTCTTCGAAGATGACCACGCCACCCGCCTTTTCCACCACCGTTCTCAGCGGCCACAACGAGAGCGGAAGGCTCTCGGCGTTCACATCAATTTTCACCTGGTCGTCAACCACCGCGCCGCTCCACCACGTCCACGCTCGGTCATGCAGATCATCGAGCCACTGCTCCCACTCGAACGCTGGCTCCCCCAGCCACGCGGAGCGCAGCCAGACCGGGCATGCCTCCAACGCTGCCTGTGACTCAGGCCAGTCGCCCAGTTCCTCATCGCACCAGCGCCCCCAGGTCGCCACCACTGACCAGACCTGGCGAATGCGCTCCAGCAGTTCGGTACAGGATATGGCTGTCGGAACCGCGAGCAAGGTCATCCCAAAGTCCGGTGGTGGCTCATTGGGCCGCTCCCGCTGCACATACTCTCTTTCCTCGCGGTATCCGTAGCTCATCCAGCATCCCCTTGCAAGCGCGGCAGGGCCGCCGCAGCGGCGCGGCGCACATTACCATGCGCGTCCTTCAGGCACGTCGTCACCGGCTCGGTGGCCCGCGCATCGCCCAGCTTGCCCAGCGCCTCAAGCGCTTTGGCGCGCACCCACCAGTCGCTATCCTTCAGACAGCCAATCAGCGGCTCGACGGCGCGCTTATCCCCAATGTCGCCCAGCGCCTCGGCGGCAGTGCCGCGCAGCCCAAAATGATAGCTTGTCAGCAGCGCGAGCAGCGGCTCAACCGCTCGCGCATCGCCCAGCTTGCCCAGCGCCCCGGCAGCTTCGAACGAAATCATATCATCGTCATAGCGCAGGTATGCGATCAACGGCTCAACCGCCCGCGCATCGCCCACGTCTCCCAATTCATGGGCCGCCGCGTGACGCACCCCTCCATCGGCATTCTGAAGAAAAGCCAGCAAACGCTCGATCATCTGTGGTTCGCCCAGCCGCGTCAGCGCCCCCGCCACCGCTACACGCACCGTCTTATCCTCGTCCTGAAGGGCAGCCCGCAAAGGCGCAAGCGCCTGCTGATCGCCCAGCTTGCCCAGGGCACGCGCCGCCCCAACGCGCACATGAACCATCTCGTCACGCAGGGCAACAACCAGCAGCGGCACGACCCGCGCGCCGCCAAGCTGCCCCAGCAAATCGATGCTATAATAGCGCACCATCCAGTCGTGATCGCTCAGGCGACCAATCAGCGGCTCAACCGCTCGCGCATCTCGCAGCATCCCCAGCGTCTGGGCCGCCAACTGGCGCACGCTGCTCTGCGGGTCGCCCAGCAGCGCAATCAGCGGCTCAATCACCTGTGGGTCGCCAAGCTGCCCCAGCGCCAGCGCCGCCGCGTCACGAACCTTCTGCTGCTCATCGTGCAGCCGCGCCAGCAGCGGTTCGGCGGCGCGCTCATCGCCCAGTTCCCCCAGCGAAAGCGCCGCCGCTGCGCGCGCCAATCCATCGGCATCCTGGCGGAGCATCTGCATCAGCGGCTCAACCGCCTGGCTATCGCCCAGGCTGCCCAGCAGCTTTGCCGCCGCCCGCCGTTTGGCAGCCTCCGGCGACTGCAAGCGCTCGATGGCACGTTCCAACGCGCTCCTGGGCATTGGCTTCTCCTGCCTACCAAAAGTCCTGCTTGCTGCGAACGGACGCGCCAGCTATTGACTTTTAGCCGCTGGCACGCTATACTTGCACCATCACCCTTCGATTGGAGTAGCTCAACCACCTAAGAATCGTACAAACCATGTGTATGTCTGGCGCGAGAGGTGAGTAACACACCAGGCGCGCCACTGACCCCACACCAGGCACAACCAGGTCTGAGGCTAGGGCCATTGTACCATCGAGACCCTTTCGGCCACAGCAGCAAACCTGTATGCCTTCCACAGCCTGGTTTGCCGGTGTGGCCGGTCTATTTCCTGGGAGCACAACTCCCTGAAAGGCAAGGTCTCTGATGGCCGCATCCCTCCGCTTCGATCCCTGGTCCCCGCCGCGTCTCTTTCCCGTCCACCGCTGGCAGCGCCAGCGCTTCGCCTTCCGTGGCTCCGTGCCGCCCTCCACGCCGCGCCCGCAGCCGCTCGATGCCGAGCAGCGCCGCGAGGTCGAACTGCTCTTGCTCGTCTCGCTGCTGCCACGCGCATTGCAAGCCTCCTTCTTCTCGACCCTGCGCTGGGAGGCCAAGCGCCGCGCTCCCTGGGGCCAGGACCGCTGCAAGACTGGTTCGCCGCTGCTGGCCCAGCGCCGTTTTCCCACACCCACGCTCCTCGGCAGCGGCGCGAACTGGCTGCGCGCCATGCTCGTTTCCGAATGCGAGATCGGCTTAACGACCATCCAGACGCCGCTGGCCTGGCTGAGTCGCCCGGCGCGCAATCACGCGCTGGCCTTGCGCGCCGCCCGGCTGGGGCAGCTTGCCGAGGCATTGGGCCGCTGCCCGAAAGCCGAGCCGCTGCCCCAGGAGGCCGAGCGTGCCCTGGCCGCCCTGCGCCGCTGAAGAAGCTTCATCCTGGCATATTCGCGCTGGTGTCAGATGGCGTGTCGTGCGTGTGCATCGTCCCAAACGGGCTGGGGGCAAACAGCCCGCCCAGAAAGCCCGACGCCGCCGTAAACAGAATCAACAACACCTGTGGGCTTTGCGCGTTGGGAAAGACGAAGAGAAAGACGCACTCCACTGCCACCGACACCAGCAAAACCAGCGCAAAGACGCAGACCACGATCAGCCAGAGGGCATCCCTCACGCTGAGCGAGGGCAGAAACGCCCAGCCATCGCCACCTGACGGCTGGGCGCTGGTCGCCGGGTCGGCCTGGCTGGCAACAGGGATTGGATTACTCATTGTTCGCTCCTTCTTGTTCAGCTTAACGCAGCCGCCGCAGCAGCACGCGCTGATGTGTCCCGCCGGGCAGCATCCCGGCAGGCAAGATGTCGATGATTTCATACTTGGGCGCGGCAGCCACCGCGCCGCTCGTCGCCGTCGGCGTATCGGCGACAAAGATCACTCCGGCCAGGCTCAGCGCCGTGGGGGCCAGCATCAGCGTATCAGCCACGCGCTTTGGTGGCTGGCCGGTGGCGTCGGCCACCGTGGGGTCTGGACCGGCCATTGGCCGGAAGATCACCGCAACCGCGCTGTAGCTCTGCGTGCCGCCCGACTCCGTGACCAGCGTCACCGTCTTTTGCCGCCCGGCCCACGTCTTCGGGACGACGCTGGCAATATGCGTGGCCTTGCGACTATCCAAAGGCATAGTACTGTCCTCTCTTTCTCACCTGGTTCTCCTATTTTTGTGCTATACTTAGTGTAGTAAGTACAGGAACCGTTTCCCCGAAAGGAGAGCATCTTATGGCATCCTTCAACTCCCACGACGCCAGCCTTCGCCATCTGCTGATGGGCGCGCTGCAACGTCTGCGCGAGATGCTCTGGCCTCATCCCGAACAACCCGCCCCGGCCTGGGCCTACGCGCCCGCGCCCAACAAGCGCAAGCGCGCGCTGCCTCGCCCAGCCACCGGCCCCCTGGCTCAGCCGGAATGGAGGCCCATGTGGCCGGGCAATCGGCCCCGCCAACAGCCTTCCACGCCCGACGACGCCAGCGACGCCTGAGCGTACCCAATACAAATGAGCTTACCCGGAGGAACGGCGGCATGGCGCTCCATTTCACGGTCCTGGGCGACCCTGGGCGCGATAACGCCGTTTTTGTGCGCGTCGACAGCGGCCAACGGGTAGACCGCCTGTTGTTCGACTGCGGCGAAGGCTGCCTGGCCTCGCTCTCCGTTGCCGAAGTGCAGGCCATCGATCACGTCTTCTTCTCCCATTTGCACATGGACCACGTCAGCGGCTTCGACTCGCTCTTTCGCGTCACCTATGACCGCACCGCCAGGCCGAATCACATCTGGGGACCGCCGGGCACGCGCCAGATCATCCAGCACCGCTTTCAGGGTTTCCTCTGGAACCTGCATCACGATGCCGCCAGTTTCTGGGATGTCCACGACATCTACCCCGCTCATGTCGAGGCGTCGCGCTATTACGCCAACCAGGCTTTTGCCGAAGCGCACCTCTTGCGCGCGCAGCCCCGACGAAGCGCCATCATCATCGACACCCCCGAATACAGCGTGCAGGCGTTTCAGATGGAGCACCTGGCCCCTTCGATGGCCTATCTCGTGCGCGAAAAGCCGCGCCTCAACATCGACACGTCAAAGCTGGCAGGGCTTGGCCTGCGCCCTGGTGGCTGGCTCCAGGCTCTCAAAACGCCGCAGCCAGGCGAAGCGCCCACCATCGAGATCGAAGGCAAAGCCTATCCACTGGCCGACTTGCGCGCCGACCTGCTGACCGAAACGCCGGGCCAATCGCTGGCCTATCTCACCGATTTCATCATGAACGAGCAGGCCCAGGAACGCTTGAGCAGCGCTTTGCAGGGCTGCGCGACCATCATCTGCGAAAGCCAATATCGCCAGGCGGATAGCGACCTGGCTGCGCGCAACTATCACATGACCGCCGCGCAGGTGGCCGAAATGGCCCGCCGCGCCAACGCCCAGCGGCTCATCCTCTTTCATCTTTCCGACCGCTATACGAAAGCCGAATGGGGCGACCTCTTAGCAGAAGCGCGAGCCATCTTCCCCAATACCGCCTTCCCTGATGGCTGGCTCAGGTGAGATGCCGCCTGGCCGTGCGGAGCCATCAGCGGAAGCATCAGCATAAGCGAGAAGCGCTAGGGCTGCTGAAACGCGGCGCGATACTGCTCGATGCGCCGGACATAGGCGGCAAGCTCCTGCTGCGAAACAGGCGGAGGTGCCACCGCTTTGCCCTGCACGCCAGCGCTGCGCCGCGCGCCCTTGCGAGCATGCCGCTTTGCAGGAGGGGGCGCGGCTCTTCTATCCGGCTTCGTCGCTAGATACGCCTGGGCAATCTGCCCTACCTGCTCTTCGTGCCTGGCGTCCACAAAGACCGAGCGCAGCAGCCGGAAATAGTCTTCCAGCCCGGCCAGCCAGCTTGGATACGCGACATAGCCACTGCCAGTGGCGGCACCATAGCGCGGCGGAAAGATGGGCCGCGCCTCCTCGCCCGCCGCAGGCACGGCCAGGTGTGCCAGCGCCACGCGCAGCAGCGCCGCGTTGCGATTGACCTGCGCCAGCGGCAGGCAGCCAAGCTGGCTTTCCACCATCCACTGCGCCAGCGCGAACGCCGCGTCGATGCGATAGGCAATCGCCAGATCATAGATTTCTTCGGCCAGCGGCGCGAGCGGGCTGCTTTGCCGCTCCAGCAGCCGCGCAATCGTCACCGGGCGCACTGTGGTTGGCTCGGTAATATTCAGCATACACATCCCTCTTTCAAGGTAGAGAGTAAAGCAAGAGGCGCACACCTGACACAAGATGTCCAGAATCAGCGGCTATGCTTGACAGGAACGCACACCAGGCCATACGCTTCATCAGAAAGGAGACCAATTTCGATGGACACGCCCGCCGCTCGCAGCAGCGAGCCAACATCCAGCCGCCCGCGCATGTTTGGCGGCCATCCCGAAGCCGCGCCGCTCGCCTGGAAATGGGCAGAGGCGCAGCTTCTCGCCGCCCGTAACTATTGGATTGCCACCACGCGCCCCAACGGCCAGCCCCACAGCCGCCCGGTCTGGGGCATCTGGCTCAGTGGCGTGCTCTACTTCAGCACCGGCTCGCTGGCCGTCAAAAACATGACACAGAATCCGGCCACCACCGTGCATCTGGAAAGCGGGGCCAGAGTCGTGATTTTGGAAGGCGTCACCGAAGAGATCAACGACCCCGCGCTGGTGGCGCAGGTGGCAACGATCTATGAAGCGAAATACCACTGGAAGCTGGAACCCGGCGACCTACCTTATGCATTTCGGCCCCAGGTCGGCTTCGGCTGGGTCTCCGATGATGACGGGCTGGACGGCGGCTCGCTGTTTCGTGGCACAGCCACGCGCTGGACGTTCCCATGACCATCTTCATCCTCACGGGAGAGCAGCATCATGCAGGATAGTTCCACGCGGCGCACCATCTTATTGACCGGCGCGGCTGGCGGCATCGGCTCGGCCTTCTTTCGCCACGCCGCCGAACGCTACTCGTTTCGGCTGGCTGATCGCGTAACAAGCGCCCTCAGCGAAGCCGCCAGCCAGGGCCACGAGCTATACACCCTGGATATTGCCGATCTGGAGATGTGCCAGCAGGCGTGCCAGGGCATCGATACAGTGATGCATCTGGCCGCAGACGCCAACCCCAACGCCGATTTTTATGGCTCGCTCCTCCACAACAACATCCAGGGCATCTACAACATCTTCCGGGCGGCCAAAGATCAGGGCTGCCGCCGCGTCGTGTTCGCCAGCAGTGCCCAGGTGGTCCTCGGCTATCCGCGTGATGTCCAGGCGCACCCCGAATCTCCTGTGCGGCCCATGAACATGTACGGCGTCAGCAAATGCTTTGGCGAAGCCGTGGCCGCCTATTTTGCCTTCGCCGAGGGGCTTTCAAGCATTGCCGTTCGCATCGGAGCCTACGACGTGAGCGAGCCTCGCACCAACTGGCTCCGCCAGCACCCCAGCATCGACAATCTGAGCGCCTACGTCAGCGAGCGCGACCTGAACCAACTGCTGGTGCGCTGCATCGAAACGCCAGATATCCCGTTCGCCATCGTACATGGCATCTCCGACAATCGCTTCAAGCGACTGGACCTCACCTCGACGCGCGACCTGCTGGGCTACGCGCCCCAGGATGACGCCTTCGATCTCTTTCGCGCCAACCTGGACCAATGGCTACAAGATTAAAGAACTATCGCCCGATCAGAGCCGCTGCCAGCGCGCCGGAACATCACCCCACTGCACAACAGCAGCGTCGGCAAAATCGCGCCGCAGCTTCACCTCTTCCAGCATCGCCAGAAAGCGGCCCAGCATATCCACGCCCGCCTGTCGCCAGTTTTTGGGAATCATCGAATCGTCCAGGCGATCATGTATCTCGCCATCCTGAAACTGAAAGTTATCGTTCGTCGGCACCTGATACGCCAGCAGCGCGTAGGCGCAGCCGCCCAGCACAATCACATCGCGGTGGATTTCAGGGATGGTGCTGCCGTTGCCGTCAAGCTGATGCTTCGTCCCGAACGAGACGCGCAGCACCAGGCTGTTATCTACCGGCAGTTCGGCATCGGTCAGCTTCAGCGTAAACGTCCCCAGGGCGGTGTGTTCGGTAAACGCCCGCGCAATCGGCGGATAGACCAGCAGCCCAGCCGTGTTGACCGTCGGCGCAGCCGCGCCCAGCGCGCCATCGCCCGCGCTGTCGTGATAGCTGGTCGTCATGTTATCGGCCAGCGTTGCCAACAGCAGCAGCGCGCTCCCGCCCGCGTTCGTGCGATACAGATTTCGCGCCAGCACCGTCACGCTGGGGCTGGGCACTGGGGCTGGTCCGAGCGGAATGCTCGTCAGATTCACCTGCTGGTTGCCGCTCGTCGTCGTCACGCCTGCCAGCGGGCCAGGCGTTGTTTCGCCGCTGGCCGTCACAAAGGTCACCGCGTATTGATACGCGCCCACGCCCAGCCCGGCCCCCGCGCCCACCGCCAGCGCCGGAGCGCTCCCCGGCGCAGCCAGCGCCGAGCCAGGGGCCAGCAGCGGATATTCCACGCGCTCCACCCACCACGCGCCGCTTGCCGGACTCATCTCCGATGGAAAGGGATAGGTGCGCTGGCCGGGCACGCTTGCCATATCCACCTGCACAATATTGGGCGAATACGCGCTGTAGCGGTCCACCGCCTTATCCAACGCGCGGTCAATATCGCTGGTTTGCCAGCGTTGATTCGCCCCGGCAGGGTCAAAGAGGTCCTGCCGCACCGCGTTTTCCAAATCGGTCAGATTCATATTGCCCTCCTCATCGTCCTCCTAGTATTCAACGCTGGCCTGAACAAAGCCGTTGATCGTGTTGATGGCAAACGCCTGCTCAGCGCCAACGGTGAAGGTGTGGCTGCCCGAAGCGACCCCGAGCAACCGCTCTCTGACGTGCAGCACATACTGATCCGATGCTGAGCTTGGAAACTTCAACATCAGGTTATCAAGTTCCGAAATGGCTGTTCCATCCTTTTTGACGTGAAACTTCAGCCCGTTGGTCCCGCTGCTGTTCACGGTTGCCAGCACGCTCAGCCAGATGTCCGAAGTTGCTGCAAGTGTTACACTCACAGAGGCAATAGTGTGCAGCGCGCTGTCGGTGATCGTAAATGTGCCAGCGTTCTGGACGACGGTGCTGCCTCCACCGCCGCTGGCGTCGATGATGATCTGCTGGCCGCTTTCGCTGATGCTGACCCTGCCGGATGTGCCGGGAACCAACTGCACCGCGCCGACGAGCGCCGCGCCGCCCACGCCACCGGAGAGCGAAGTCACGGGCAGCACGGGCGCTGCCGACGGCACGCTGTAGACGGCAATGACCACCGCGTCGGCGGGGTTCAGTTCATTGAAGAACAGGATGGCGCACTCGTCGCCCACAGCAATCTCTGCCGCCAGCAGGTGCTTCGCCACCTGCACGCCGGTCAGGTAATTGCCCTGGCTGGGCAACACTTGCACCGTCGCCGTCCAATTGGTCTGATTAAAGGCTTGAATAATGCCACGTTTTATCACTGTCGACTCCATAGGGCCATGCTCTCCCATCTATGAACGGTGGGCTAACTGAAGGAGCGAGGGCTGCCATGCAAGAGCCACCTGATCCCCCCGCGCTGCCCGCCCGACGCGTGCTGCGCCGCTTCGTCAGCACGCTCATCGTCGGGCTGGTGCTCTGCACCTGTGTCGCGCTGGCGCTCATCCCCATTTTCGCCATCAGATCACCCCACCAGACGCAAACCGACCACGCCTTTCAAGTGCTCTTTGCGGCGCTGTTCACCTTGATGGGGCTGCTGCTGACACTGACCGAGCGCCAGCTTCGTCGGCGAGACCGCGCCCGCGCGCCGGTTTCCTTCCCCCATCTCCTCTTCACCACCACCTTTGGCCTCACCTTCTGGGCGGGTCTGGCGCTCTTTGGCATCGCGCTGGCGCAGTTGGAAGCGCCCGCCGCTGCTGGCCCGCTCACCATCGCCTTCTGGGCCGTAGCTGGCTGCTGGCTGCTTGCCGAAATCGTGCTCAACGCGCGCTATCTGCTGCGCCCGCGCCGCGTGCGCGCGCCGGGACGCCGGGCAGATAACTAGCAGCAACCTTCTGCCCCCAGCCTCGTACTATAGAGTGGAAGAGATGCTTGACCCTGTTCGGCCTCTTGCGCCTCTGGCTGCTCTGTCCTATACTTGAGTTGTTATGAGCAAAGTTTCTGCGAACGATCAGCGTTAAAAGGTTATCAAAATATGGATACACTTCCCTCTGTGCGGCGGCTTCCCTGGCCGCCCGGCACCTTTCTGCTGACGCTGGCGGCGATGATCGCCGTAATCGTGATCGCCACCGACACCTTGCACACCTGGCTGGCCGTAGGCGGCATCATCGCGCTTGGCCTGTTAGGAGGGCTGTTCGTCTATAGGAACAGCCTGGAGCGCGCCCGCCGCGTCGGCAAGCCGAGCAAGCCGCCGCGCTACGCGCCGCTCGCCAATCCCTACGACCCCACCGATTATCTGCCCGCCGTGCCAGGGAAGACCTTGCCCACGCGCTGGCCGCGCCTGCGCTCCTTTGCGCGCGCCGCCCCATTCCTGGGCGTTGGCCTGGCCTTCTGCTTCCACTACAAGATCGCCTCGGACCTGCTTTCTGCCCGGCCCGCTTCCGACCTCTTCTCGGTTATTTCCGTCACCGCGCTGGCGCTTGGCTTTGCCATCGGGCTGGCGGCGCGGCCCTTCGCGCTGCGTCCATCGCGCCCCGGCTGGATGGCCTGGGGCGCGCTCGCCATCGTCATCACCGAATGGCTCACCCTCTTCATGCTCTTTACGGCCACCTTCGATGGCACCTATCGCTCGGCCATCGCGCCTGCCGTCGTCGCGCTGGGCGCGGTCGTCCCGTTGACCTCCATCGCCCGCGAACTGATGGAACGCCGCTATTCCGCGCAGCTTGCAGGCATGACCATCTCTGGCCCATCGGCCAGACCCAGCCGGTTCCGCGCCCTCTGGCGCAGCGGCGGCGCGCGCTTCGCCATCGGCGCGCTGGGGCTGGTGGTCCTGGCTACCTATATCCTGCTGAGCGCGCCCAGCCTCAACGGCCCTTCGCTGGTGGTGCGCGTCTGGCCGATTATCCTCGCCGTTGCCTGCATCCTCATCCCACGCGGCAAAGCCGACGAGGCAAGCTCAACCCTGGCCTGAGGGCAGGCCATCACATATATCTGGAGAGAACATATGCGGCGGGCAGGTATCGCGCTCTATGTGCATCTGGTGTGGGCCACCTGGGACCGCCTGCCCTTGCTGCAAGGAGATGTCGAGCGCCAGGTCTACCGCGCCATTGGCGCAAAGTGCCATCCCTTGATGTTGAAGTGATCGCGCTGGGTGGGATAGCAGACCATGTGCACCTGCTGGTAAGCATGCCAGCAACGTTGAACATTGCTGATCTCGTCAAGCATATCAAGGGCGCGTCATCGCATCTCCTCGCCAGCCAGCAAAGAGCGCAAAAAGACGGTTTCTTCAAATGGCAGGGCGCTTATGGGGCCTGCACGGTCAGCCCCAGCGCTTTGAGCAAAGTCGCCCACTACATCACCCACCAGCGCGCTCACCACGCCGCCAGGTCCCTGCTTGCTGAGCTAGAACCGCTGCCAAGACTTCAGAACCAATCCGACGATTGAACCATTCCAGCCCCATAGGCAAAAGGCAGAGTTGGCACACCCGGAACAGGACGCCCCCAGCCTGGCAGGTAGGAGGCATGGTTGGCACACCCGGAACAGGACGCCCCGCACCCCGCAGGCGGTTAAAACCCTCGTTAGCTGCCGAGGGCACAGCAAGTCCCTCTTCAGGGACTCCCCTCCCGCGTGGGCGAAACGTTGCAATAAGGGGCAACCGGTGGCATACCAGGGTTGGGGGAACCCGCGCAGGCGGGTTTGGCCGTGCCCTCGGCAGCTAACGAGGGTGGCCGCAGGCCCCCAGGCGCGGCTGTGCCCTCGGCAGCTAACGAGGGTTTTAACCGCCTGCGGGGAAGGGTTGGGCGTACCAGTTCCGCCTACCATATTGTTTCCCTCGCCTGCGGGCTGGTTGGGGGCGTCCTGCTGCGCCTGCGCTACCCTTGCCCTCCGCCTGCGGGCTGGTTGGGGGCGTCCTGCTGCGTCTGTCGAGACGCCTCTCCTCACCTGCCACGCTGAGCCGTATTTGTTCCGCATGCCTCACCCTCACGCCATCTTTCCTACACCGCTTGACAGGGACAAGCCAGCCTGCTATACTTGCTGTACTCGACACACACTTGGGTGTGCCGAGGTGTGCTGGAACGGCATGGCGCGGCGGTGTTACTCGCACCGCCGCGCCATTCCCCCCAGACCTGGGGTTACCAGGAATGGGGCTGGGGCATTCTATCACTGGAAACTCTGTCTAGTTGGTAATTGCTCTGCGGCCCCTTCCTGGTCAGACTGGGATGCCACCTGTCGGCTCGGCAGCGACGAGAACCGGCTGTTCTCGTCGCTGCTCCGGCGGGCTTTGTCCTGGCTGTCGCCCAGGCAGGGGCCGTTTCGGCATCTGGAATCCGCTTCAGAAGTCGAAAGGAGCGTCCTCTATGGCCCTCATCGGTGGTCCCATCCCCCCGCGTCCGTTGTTCTCTGGCCGCTACGTCCACAGCGACCCGCTGCGCCGCGAGTTTGGCTTGCATCTGCTCGCCGAACCCCTGCCCGAACCGCTGCGCACCAGCCTCATCCGCGCCTGGCGGCGTCCGGTCCGCTACGATGGACGGCAGGCCATCCAGAGCGTCCATCGCCAGCGCCCCGACGAACCGAGCTTCTCGTTGATGAGCGCGCGCCTGCTCGGCATGTTCGCGTTGACCGAACTGGAAGCCGCTCGGCGCGTGGTGGAAACGCCGCGAACGCAGATCAGCCGCGAGACCCGCAATAAGCTGCTCAAGGCGCAGGGCGCGTATCTGCGCAGCCTCTATGCGGCGCTGGCGGCCCAACTTGGCGAGGCTGCCGCCCAGGCCGAGTTCCAGCGGTTGCTGCTCCAGGTCGTCTAATCGGCAAGCCCATCATCCTATAAGGGGCGCAGCAAAGCGTTGACAGCGCCCGCCAATCCCGCTATACTCATGCAGACGCGGGCGCTCGCCAGGGAGGCGCAGCGCCCGCAGAGGCCGCTGCTCAGGAGGTGAGCGGATGTTTCGATTACTCCAACAGCAACGCTATCCCTGGGCGCCAGGCTCGTTTGTGCTGACCGTCGCGCTGCTGGCAATCCTGGGCTGGCTGCTGCCCGCGCCGGACAACTCCGGCCACTTCAGCGGCGGCATCCTCACCATCGAGCTTGGCATCATCGCCTTGCTCGCCGCCCTGGTCGTCGCCATCCTGGCGTTAATTCGTCAGCCTCAGACCAGCCCCTTCGCTCGTTCCCCCAGCACCCGCTTCACCCGCGCCCGCCTCCTGCGGGCCGTGGCGCGCGCCTCCGTGCCGCTGGGCGTGGGCGCGGCGCTGCTCTGCCAGGGCGTTGGCCGCTCCCTGGTGCAAAGCGATGCAAGCGCCACGCCGCCAGAGCTAGGAGTCGCGCTGCTCCTCCTCGCGCAAATCTGGTTCTTTGGTGGCTTCGCCCTGGGCGTCTTCCTGCGCCCGTTTGCCCTGGCCCGCGTCACCCGGCCACTCCAGCGTACATTGCTCTGGCTGCTCGTCGTGCTGGAATGGGTCGCCCTCTTTGCCGCCGCCACTCTGGCGGACGGCCTGGGCCAGCAGGGCAAGCAGACCATCATCTGGGCCTTGCCCTCGCTGCTCTTCGTCGACATCACCGCCTTGACCCTGGTGATCGGCAGCATCCTGCTCTTTCGACGGGCACTGACCCGCGCCGAGCAAGACCTGGGCGGCCCCATCACCCGCAGCGACTGGCCGCGCCTCTTCTGGGACGCGGGCAGCGCGAAGATTTGCCTCTATGGCCTGGCGCTGGCAGTCCTCGGTCTGGGGGCGCTGCCCTGGCTCGATTTGCCCGACCCGCTGTGGATCAGCGAACTGTGCGCCTGCCTGGCGCTCGTCCTCGGCGCGGCCATCGCGCCTTCGCCCGCGCCCGCCATCTCGCCCACGCTCGCCGCCGTCGATGGAACCGCCCGCATGGCAGGCCACGCATAACCATTGGAGATCATCAATGACAACATCCCCCACCGGAACCCTAGCCCTCGTCGGCTCTGGCGAGTTTTTGCCCGCGATTGAGCCGTTGGACCGCCTGCTGCTGGAGCGCCTTTCTGCCCCGGCGCGCGTGGTCGTCTTGCCCACTGCTTCCGCGCCCGATGGCCCCGGCGTGCCGGAGCGCTGGGCCAAAATGGGCGTCGAACATTTTTCCCGCCTGAACGCCGCCGTCGAGCCGATCATGCTGCTCACCCGCGCCGACGCTGAATCCGAAGCAATGGCCGAACAAATCGCCGCCGCCAACTTCGTCTATTTCTCCGGCGGCAAACCGCAGTATCTCGTCGATGTCCTGCGCGACACCCCCTGCTGGCGCGCCATCGTCGGCGTCTTTGCGGCTGGCGGCGTCGTGGCGGGCTGCTCTGCCGGAGCCATGGCAATGGCCGACCGCATGGTCGATTTCCCGCGCCTCTGGCGCACCATTCCCGCGCTTGGGCTGGCCTCTGGCATCGCCGTCATTCCCCATTTCGACGAGTTCCCTGGCGTATTTACCAACCTGGGACGCCTGGCAAGCGGCCAGACCAGAGTCGTAGGCGTGCCTGGCTCGACGGGCCTCATCGGCTCCGACCTCGGCTGGACAGCCCAGGGGCGCAGCCCTATCACCGTATTTACCAGTAAGGGCAAGAAAACCTATGCCCCCGGCGAGCAGGTGCCGCTCGCCGATTAATCACGCATTCGTCACCACAAGAAGGGAACCTGTATGCAAGATTCTACCGAAGCCCGCCTGGCGCGGTTGGAACAGCAGTTGCTGCGCCTGGAAACCAGGCTCAATTATGTCATCAGCGCCGTCGGCATCCCGGCTGACCGCGCCGAGCAAGCCGTTGACACCGAACTGCGACGGCAAGCGCCAGCCTATGACCTCATCGGCGAAGTCAAAGCGCTGCTGCGCGCCAAACGCAAAGTGGAGGCCATGCAGTTGTATGGCGAGCGCACCGGCTCCGACTTCAAAACCACCCAGAAAGCCATTGAAGCGCTGGAAAAGCAACTATAAAGCAAAGGAGCAATAGAGATATGTCAGGTATGACAACAGATGAATTCAGGCGTTTCCATATGTTAGAAGCCAGGGTATATCACCTGGAAGCAATGATACAGTTATTACTCGCCCGCCTGGGCATCGACCCCGCGGAGGTCGAACCGCAGGGAGCAGCCCCGCTGGATCAGGGCATCCAGGCAGCGTTGATGAGGGGCAATAAAATCATGGCAATCAAACTCTACTGCGATCAAACCGGCCTTGGCCTCAAAGAAGCCAAAGATGCCATCGACGCGATGGAACGCCAGATGCGCGGCTACTAGCTGCCCTGCGGCCATTGACAACCCAGCAGGCGCAATGCTAGACTGCATAGAAGCTTAGCAGGTGGCACCCACCGGGGAGGAGTATGACTCATGCAGTCAGGCTTTTGTACCAACTGCGGCAAGCCCTTAACTCCAGGGGTCGCGTTTTGTCCATCCTGTGGCGCGCGCGTTGAAACACTCACGGCGCCCGCCGCAACAACCGACTATGCCTCGCCACCAGCCACACCCCCCAAAAACCAGACGCCCGGCTGGGTCCGCTGGCTCGTCGGCTGCCTCTTCGCCTTTGTGGCCGTCATCGCCTTGCTGATTGGGCTGGTCGTCTTTGGCCTGCTTACCCATCACCTCATCTTCTTCGCCATCGGCCTGGGCGGCCTGGCCCTGCTCATCTTCATCGGCGCGATCATCGAACATCAGGTGCGCCGCCTGTATCGCCGCGCCAAATATGGCCTCGAGCGCGACCTTGGCATCGGAGGCGGACCCTACGGCGCGCGCCCTGGCTACAACGCTCGCTCCTATCGCCAGCCCCGCTTTAGCCTCATCCGTTTCATCTTCTCGCTCGCCATCATTGCGGGCCTCGTCTACGGCGGCCTGTACCTCTACTACAGCCAGCAGTTTATCGGCACCTGGTCGGGCGTCCTCACCATCGGGTCGGCCAAACAAGGCGTGCAGACCAACTTGCAGATTTCAGTCGCGCTGCACAGCCCCAGCAACGCCTCCTTCAGCGACCCTCCCTCGCTGGCCGTCACCCAGGTGCAGTTTAAAACCGCGACCGTGCAGCCCTGCAAGACCAGCAGCGCCTATCAGCTTTCTGGCATCGCCTCGCGGCTCGATGCCTCCACCGTCGCCATGACCCTGAGCGCCGGAAACGAAAACGTGCCCTTGACCGGCACCTACCAGAACGGGGCATTCAATCTCAGCGGCAAGAACGCGGCAGGCAAGACCGTCAACCTCATTCTGGAGAAGGGCGTCGATCAGAGCGGCTATCTGGCGGCGTGCGGCGGATAGCGCGCTCAGCTTTTGATCTTTTCTTTCTCCGCGTGGATGTCCACCTCTTCGCCCGCGAACTGAAAGAGCAGCCGCATCGCCGTGTCGTCGCTCACCCAGCCCTGTTCCTTCGCCGCGCCGAGCGCGTTGACAATCGTCGCCGTCGCCTGCGCCAGCGCCAGATTATCGCCAATCTTCAGTTCAGGGAACGTAATCGTATACGACTCATCCACTCCTGGGGGCAGCGTGCCCGCGCGCTTCGCCTCTACAATCACGCGGTCCAGCACCGTGCGCAGCAAATGCTCCATCGCCTGCTGCCGCCGCTGAAACTTCAGCAGCGTCGGCAGGCTCATCTCAGCCGCCGTCGCGCGGTTCGCGTTATCGCCGTCCGCCAGATAGTGCTCGGGCAGACCCGCACCTACCAGCTTATCAGTTGCACACAGTATTGGGCGGGTTAGACGATCTTCTCAAGCGCATGAGTGCCATCTGCATCGCTCTGCCTCACAGCAACCCAATTGAGGAGGGCAACCAATGAAACGTTTTGCTTCCATTGAATGGCTGGATAATGCCATTCTCTACACCTTGGAACTGATTGCCTCTGTCTCTGTACTGTTTTTGGCAGTTGGCTTAATTGCAAGTGTCGCCAATGTGCTGACCGGCGGCGAAGTCATCTCTTCCAGTGAGATCGGCAAGCAGTTCTACGCTTGGAGCCAGGCAATAGGGATTGATGCGTCAATTCCTGGCGTGATCTTGCGCCTGGCTGTGTACGCAAAACAAAAGGAATGGTTCAAGTGTGGGGTGTACACTGTCCTGTCTCTGCTGGTTCTGTTCACAGCGTTCAACATCTCAAACGTGGAGAGCATGACACAAACCCTGAACATCCCACTGGTTGACGGATACTCACACTCCCTTGTCAGCCTTGACGTTTTGGTGACCATCCGATCATTGACAGTGATCTTGTTGATTGTCAGCCATGCCCTCAAGCATTTACACCAAGAGCCTGCACAACCTGTCAAGGTAGTGAGGCAAAAAAGTGTACAGTCTGTACAGGAAAGCACGCCTAGTGTGCCAGAGCGTACACGCAAAGAATCCCCCAACGGGACTAGCTTCTCCGAAGCGGTGCCCACACCTATTCACAAGAACTTTGACCGTGTTAAGGAGTATTTGGATGCACACCCGAACGCATCAGCCAGGGAGGTTGGCAGAGCGCTAGGGATGTCAGCAACAAGCGCTGCCAAGTGGGTCAAAAAGGTTCGTGCTGCCTAGCTGAAGAGTGGAACAGATTAACCAATTTGCGGGTATACTTTACGGTATACCCGCTTTAATTGTGTCGATTTTTGGGTCCTGCATGAGGAAGGGTGAACTGAACAGTCATGGCGAAAAAGAAAAATGCCCTGAAACGATATGTCTATATCTCACAGAGAAAACTCGATATGTTTGCAGAGCAACAGAGCGGCATACCTGTGATAAGTAATCTTGCAGATTGGTTTGCCAAGGTAGTCCAAATTAAGGTTCTCTCGCTTGAAATACAACGGTCTCCCAGCAGTGTCCATCCCAACAAGCTTACAAGCGTCGTGAAGCAGCTAGAAAAAGAAAACACCATTGGCACCGTAGACCATCCTGCCGAATATATCAAGGATACGCTGCCGATGTTTCAGCGGCTCATCCCTTCACATCCCGAATATCATCGGCACAGGGGCGATCCTGGCTTTGTGTATTTTGGAGGAAGCACCAGCAAAACCATTATTGCTCTGGTTGGTTCTCCCTACCATTTAATAGGGCATACCAGAGAAATAACTGAAGAGCCATCTTCGGATTTACCTTATCTGGTTGAATATATCAATCTCTGTTTAAAAGATATTGCTGGGAAGAAACTGCAAGCATCCAGCGATAACGGCATAGAAGCCATCAAGGCAGCAGATCAGGCCAATAAAGACCCACGAATACGATTCGAGTTTTTTGCCTACCGTATTCTCGACAGCGCAGACATGCCGGATTTTGAACCTCATAAGCGCTTACTTTTATATACGCCTCTCTATGTTGCTTATGCGTCAGATTCATAAATGCTAAACCCAGCTTTCTCAATTTTTTGCCAGAGGATGTCACGGGGGCAGGTTGATACAGACATCCTGCCAGCCGCATCTGCAAAAAAGGAATGCCATCCAGGAGCATTCACCTTTGACATCGTTCAGCCATCACGGCTTCACTTACCAAAGGCTTAAAAAATTCGTGGGCAGACTAAAGAAAGAGGAGATCACAATGAGTCAGGAGAATGAGGAAGAGGAGCATTGGGTACGCAGAAAGATTGTAGAAGTTTTCATTAACAATGCTGTCAGTTTGCTATTTGTTGGCGGCATTGGAGCTTTTATAATCAGCCAAATCAAGGAAATCAGATTATCAACGATTTGGGTAATTGTCATATTTGCTGTTGTCATCTATGTTGCCTTTGTGTTGGGAATAGTTGTTACCCTTCGAGCAATTGGTAACGGTCTGGTAGCGCTTTTCCGACTCATGAGCAAAAAAGGGTCTACACCCAGGAGAAGGGGAAGTGTCATTGCAGGCATAATTCTGCTTCCTGTTGTAAAGGTGGTCATGGCAACAGTTATGTTATTTATATCCCCACGCTATACAATTCAGCAGGGCTGGTGGTTTATAAGTGATGGATTTAAACAATGGAGGGCAAAAAAACCGAGCAAAAAAGAATTGCAGGAAACTATAACCCAAATGCAAGCAGAGAAAGAAAAAGAGAAAGAGCAAACTACTCGATTACATGCTGAGATCGAGGAACTGAAGGCGGAGCTTGCGAAAAGACAAACAACAGAAAAACCAGCAGAAGAGACATCCCACCTGCAAGCCTCTGAAAGTGGAAATGATACACAAGCGCCTGTTACCACAATGAGTCATACGAGGACACGGAAGACAGCAAAACATGTTCAAGAGCACCAAGTTAAGCAATGAGAGAGTCAGTTTAGAGTTTTTCTGGTTTGAAACGACAACCCCTGATCTAATGAAAGGTTGGAATAACTCATGCAAAGAAAGGGACATAACAATCAGCCATACAATTTAACGCAGCCGGTGAATGTCTTATCTGGTATAATCCTCACGAGCTAACCAATATGAAAAAGGTCTGTGTAGATTAGAATAAGGGATTGCCGGATACATTAAATAGAAAACAATAGCCTTCAAAGCTTCCATTAATACAACTGTACTTAAGAATAAGTAACAAAACGGTTGCCCGTATAAAGATCAATCGCATACCTACAATGCCCACCCCTGCCAAATAGGAAACGCACTTATTGCTAGGGTAAACACGTGGAACGGAGTTTCCCTTGAATCAAAACATACAACGCTCCCTTTTTGATGATCTGGGGCCACCACCAGAAGAGATCGACAATACGATCAGTCTTTTGGCTCTTAGCAATCTTCGAGGCGTGGGGTTTGCAACAGTACGAACCTTGCTTGATGCCTTTGGAGGTAATCTCGCGGCTGTATGGAAAGCGCCCTACGATAATCTGCAACAATACCTTCGCCTTGCAAATATTCCTCAACATGAATTCATTGCTCATCAGATACACGAGCATTCTCCTAAACTCTTCGATCAGGCAAGAGAAAAAGCCGCACTTCTCCAAACCGAGCGTCACATTTCCATCATTTTCAAAAACACACCGGCCTATCCTCAAGCTTTGAATGCTCTCAAAGACCCTCCAGCTTGGCTTTTTGTTGAGGGACATACAGGTATCTTACATGATCCAGCTATTTGTGCTGTCATTGGAACACGCACTCCTACACAGTCTGGGGTAGAGGCTGCGAAACGTGCTTCCTCTTCTCTCGCACGAGCCGGATATGTGATTCTCTCTGGTCTAGCCGAAGGGATTGATGTTGTCGGCCACCAAGCAGCCATCGATTTCGGGGCACCAACAATCGCTGTATTAGGGCATGGGACTGATGTTGCGATGTCTACTGCTGCATCGCGGTTACGTCGGAAGATTGTAGAACTTGGTGGAGCGGTAGTCAGCGAATATCTCCCTAAAGATACTTACACCCGTGAACGGTTTGTTGCTCGTGACCGCATACAGGCAGCGCTGGCCCAAGTAATCATTGTGGCTGAGGGGCGGGTAAAGGGGGGAACCGCCCATACAGTACGCTTTGCGCGCCAAATAGAGAGACCTGTTGTTGGCGTTCGCTTGGGGAGATCAGAATTATCACCAGAAATTAATCTCATCGAAGAGTTGGGAAGACAATCAGCTCCCATCTTTGACTTAGAAGTCTCAGACAGTTCTAAGCAATTTTTGCCCTACATGCTGCAAGTTCTCCCTGTGGGGGATGTTTCTCAAAGAAGAATGCCCCCTCGCTTGTTTCTTGCTCCTTACAGGGAGATCGAAAGACTTGCCAGGAAATATGGCGCTGTGCCAGAAGATTTCGAGTGGTTGATGAAACAGATTCAGGCATTGGCATCCGCAGGAGGAAGGCGCGATGGCAATTCGGGCGGTCATTCTTGATGTTAGTGGAACGCTGATTGATGAGGCCACAAGTACGGTAGTTCCTGGTGTACCAGAAATGCTTGATCGATTGCGTGCGCAAGGCATTGCAATTTTTGCCGCCTCAAACGAGGTTGCCTCTACCGCCCTCGCAGAGAGTGAGTTTGGCATTGAACGCGACCACTTATTAAATCCTGTGACTGTGGGAGGGAAAAAAGGAACTAGAAAATATTTTGGAGCTATACGTGCCCGGTTTGGTATGGCCCCGAATCAATTGCTCTATTTGGGTGATTCGATAAATGACTGGACAGAGGCGATCAATAGTGGCATTGCATTCTTTCCGGCAACATGGTCCGCCTCAACAGTCTTACCATATGGGATACCAGTCTCAAGTCCTGCACAATTTGCCGATATGGTTGAGACATATTTTCTTAAGCAAGCGTTCTGGTATTATAGCGTTGATGGCCGGGATGGTCAAAATCGCCCAGTCGCTGTGAGAGCACTGATGAGTAACAGGAAAGCTGAAGAGAGTGGCATTAAAAATATCCTGAAAGGTATTAACCAAAGTTGGAGGGAACAGGAACGACGGAAGAGGCTCATACAACATCTTTCCCTCCATTTGCTGGCGAGTATATACTTGGAAGGCTTATATCTTCCTCCAGTTAAAAGTGGAGTAATATGGGCGCTTTATCCCAGTCATGACGGGCCACAAACAGGCATTCTTGATGCGTTTGCTTCGATGGCCTCTCGGATGTTTCGAGCGAACTATCAAAATGATATTATAGAGAGGCACACACCAGCAGAGAAACTGGCCTTTGCGCGGGCGCGGGGAGAAAATCCTCTCATAGACGTTCAACTTCAATCAATTCGCTTAAATGTTGCGTTGCGTGGTAAGCTTGCAGACAAGGTCGTTCTGCTTATTGATGACTTTTCAACCCATGCACATGGCTTTGAGACAGCACGCAACTTCCTGCTGAATGCAGGTGTCAGTCATGTTATTTCAATAGCTGTTGGGAAATTCCCATCTCAATACCTTGCTTACTCTCCAAAGCCTGGTGTGCAATGGGATAGTTACGCTGCTATAAATCTAACACAAGATAGTTTTATTACCACATCCGTAGAAGAAACCCGTAATCAAGCGGCATTGGAAGTCTTTGATAGCTTGATCTAAGGGCGTTAGCCCTAGCCATATACCTGACAGAATTTCTCTTATTCCTTCTTGCCAAACGTGAACCACCAGAAGAACCGCGAGAGCAGATCACCACCAATAAAGCACGCCATAGCAATAAGCCATAGTAATAATGTCCCTCCGGCCAGAAGAAGCAGGAATAACAAAAAGTCAGGCATCTTTCACTCCTCACGCATACAGGTTGCTTTAGTATACAATTGCTTGCCAAGGGTAAGCCAGGATGCCGCCATTGCGGGTATACTGTGGAGTATGCCCGCTTTGTTTTGGAAGGTTCCATAGGTTGGTTAAGTGGTTATGCTTTGGGAGGATAAGAGGGAACATCCAAGGAGAGATTATGCCAGCAACTATTGATGCTGTTCGTGTGATAATCTTGTTTATCATTCCTGGCTTTATCTGCCAGCGAGCAATAAGCACAACGCTTTCCCGAAGAACACAGGATGTAAGCTTAGTTATCATCGAAGCCATCACCTTTAGCTGTGTTGTGTACGCAGTGGTTGGGTGGATATTCTTTTTTGCCCCCCTGCCCTCTCTTGGCATTCTTCAAGAACATCAAAGTGTTTGGGCCAATATTGGAACAGGAGCCTTGTGGATTGCGTTCTATTTCATAGTTCCTATTTTGTTAGGCGTTGGCTGGGCGAAGTTACTTCATTCCAACTTACTAGAGCGCATCCTTGACTTCTTAAAGATGCCTCATATTAATCCATACCCTCGTGCATGGGACTATCATTTTAGCAGGCAAAAGCAAGCCTGGGTAGTTGTCAGGTTGACTGATAATACAATGCTGGGGGGATACATGGGGCCTAGATCGTTTGTTTCCTCTTATCCAGACCCCGAAGACATATACATAGAAACAGCGTATACTGTGGATGAGAAAGGCAAGTTGTCTGAGCGTCCGGCAGAAGGCAATGCAGGGGTTTGGATTCAAGGAAGCCAAATAAAAAGCATAGAGTTTATAGACCTACCAGAAGAGGACGAAACCGATGCCACAGGAAAGCAAACCCAACAATGAGAATAAGGCTCAACCCGTTCGGGAGAATCAACCGCAACGTTCACGTATAGAGGAGCAGAAAGGCTATCAACCCACTGGAAAACCTGCTGACCTCTCTAAGATAACACCGCCGCAGCGACCATCACCAATTGCGCCAACCCCAGCGCCTGCACCTGCACAAACACCCACACAGCAAGCTACAACTGAGCAGAAGTAACGATACGCTTGATAACCTCCAGGTTGCTTTATATGTGACCTGGAGGCTTTTTTAGCTTGGTTCAAAGATCAGCGTCCGCGCCGAACACTCCCCTACAAAATGCTCCCTTGACCTCATGTGTTTTAACGCCTTGTGACCCTGGGCCTACTCCCTACACTGTCTGCTCACCCGCAGGTGAGGCCCAGGGAATCCCAAGTCTAACACATGGTTCAAGGGCCGCTTCGCTGCATTTTTCCGGGGTGTTTGCTCTCTCCAAACTGGTACGGACCCCTGGTTTCCTACAGCCCTGCCTATCTGCTCGTTTGCTTGCTTGCCGTTTATATCTTCTGCCCGCGAATAGAGGGTTCTTGCGCCAGTTTCATCCTTAGCAATTGAAGAGGACCGCCCGCTTCAATCATCGGCTCTGGTAGACCGAGTACATCACGTGCGAACCTCTCGTCCAAATCCTGCCGTATTAGGTCTTTGTCGATTTCATGCAAGGGGAGTAAGTCGAGGGACTTCATAGCATCGAATAGTTGCACGGCTGCGGTTAGTTGCTGTGGGTGAAGTGCAGTGACATCGAGAACAGGAAAATCCTGTAGCGCCGAGACTCCGACGCTTCCTCTGCCTGATTGTTGTTTGTTGGCATTGTACCAATGCAGCAACAGGCCAAATGAAGTATTTGCCCACAGCACCAGTGCCTTTTCCTGTTCCATAGTTGCAAGCTGTATGGAAATCCACGCCCGCCCGCCTATAGTACGGCGAGGAGTGAATTGCATACTCGTGGACTGGCTGTTGAAGCGAAAGTCGCGGTTGAAGTGGCAGTGTGATGCGCTGGCAGATATGTTTGCAATCTTTCCCGCAATAATCGCTTGTTCTTTTGGGGTTGATCCTTTGCGCGGTAGCCCTTGACTCTCACCATCGAATGCCATGCTTCGCTGACTTTTGGCATCATGAGACCAGATTACCGGGTATGTAGGTACGGTCTTTGTTCCCGTTAATTCCTCAATAATGAATGGTCCTCGCACTCCTCCAGTAGCAGTCACGCCATTTATATCCGCGTGGTAGGGGCCAATCTTTCCGATAGCTGATACCGTCGTAACGGGGATTGCAATAGCCTCCGGTTTATTCATCCCTGGCAGCCAGAGACGTTTTTCATATTCAATCTGATACGCAGCCTGCGCGAGCGAAAGATCGGCAATACGAGATAAATTCCAAGCGCCTGATTTTGGTACAGGCGCTTCAATAACCTGTCCAATGAGGTCATCGCCAAAATGCAGCGGGGTGCCGCCGATGGGGCCATCCTCAAGGCTTCTGATATTTTTCCCAGCCATTAATTCATGAATTTGTTTTGCGGTGCTTGCACCCAGCATCGGAAACGCTGGCCTTTGGTTGAGAATAACAAATGTAGCACGTTTGCTTCCAGCCGGGTCTTTTCTTCCAATGAGAAGACATTCGCCCATATCGGTATCAGCGGAAAATGAGAGGTCTGAACCATCGGCTCCTGAAATCGAAATCAGTATGAGATCGGAATATTCCTTGACCAGCAGAGCGCGTGAATCCTCCCATGCTTCGCCCGACATTAAACTCAGGGGCATAACTAATGCCAGTACCCCTCCTGATTTAAGCTTTCGATCAGCAAGAACAAGAAAAATTGAAGCCTCTCCTGCATTGCCGTGTGCGCTGGTGCCATCCGTTAGCCGTTGTGTGGCCTTAGCCATCAATCTTTGTTCTTCTGCACTTGAACTAAATGCAGCAAACATCGGATTAGGAACACCGATTTTTTTCCCCTCATGCCCCGTAGCACGGGTGAACGGCGGATTCATAATAACCAGATCGAACGACGCATGAGGAAGCTCTGACCAGGTTTGACGCTCGCGCTCGCCCATTCCTTCAAAAACTTTGGCAGTAATATCAAGAATCTCCAATTTACCTTGGGCATCTAAGAGGTCTAAGGAACCAAGAGCAATTCCACCATCGGGCTGTCTGCCATAGGCTACAGTCATGATGGAACTCTGGGTATATTTCATAGAGGGGTGCGCCCCTGAGAGCATGGAAGCGGTAAGGTGCGCTGCGGCGGGCAATACATCACAGCCAATGAGGCTATGCGCCATCATGTCCTGGTGAAGTGCTTCCGCATCTCCACCGCCTAGCTCGTGTAACTGGCCGACACGCTGGTATGCAGTGGAAAGAAGTGTTCCGGTGCCGCACGCGAAATCAGCAACACGAAGCGTTTTTACATCGCTGGCGTTTGCCCATGTACCGCCGCCTGGGGGCCTTTCATGCGTGATTGCTAGGCCAATGAGCAGAGCCGCTGACGCGGGAGTGGTGTAATATGCTGCAAGAAACTTCCGATCAGCAATGAGGCGCTGAAATACCGCTCCCATGAGATCGTGAGAGCGCATCAATCGATTTTCGACCAGCTTATCAGCGGTGTCAGCCAAGCGCTCAATGAGTTCTTTACTGCTTGATGTCGGAATGACTTCCAATATCCGCCGGGCAATGTCAAAAATCGGCCAGTAATTCACTGTGAGAATTTTGCGCCATTCAGCAAGAATAACGGATTTCGTCAAGCCGCCAGATCGGAGTTCGTCGAGCGACTGGATAGTAGCCAACTCCCCCGCACCTCCAGCCAGGCTCTCCTGAAACACAAAAGCATTGGCAAGGATAGTTGCAGCCATGCGACGTGTCTGGCCGCCATCTTCCTGCCGCAACTCCTGGCATATCTTGTCAATCGCACCAGGACTTGTCTTGGCTATATCTTCCAGAAGGCCAGCAGCAGCACTCACACCATTAACCAATTGGTCGGCAGCCTGGTTGATTACTTCCGGCGGAACAGATGCAGATTGCGCGAGAATCGAGAGGTCGGCAACGCTGCTATGAATCCAACCTGAAACCGGCCAACGAACAGCTTTCGTTGGGGTGCTGCCCGTATAAAGTGCGATTTCGAGATCGTTAGCAGTAAGCAATTCCGTCTTTAGGGAATTACCTGCCTTCGTGCGCAATCGAACGGGCAAACGTACCGCCAAGGAAGACAGGATTGTCCTCCCGGTAGTACGAATCTGTTCACCAAGGCGCGATACCGCCTCCGCCTCAACGGTGATTGCTGGTAGGACTTCAGTTTCTATGACAACAGGAGACACGTTTGCTTCGAGAACTAAAATGTCTGGCCGCCTACTGTTCCCTTTCAGCATGCCGGTATTCTCAGAACTCACCACATCGGAAGTAGACCAAGCATATCGGGTCTCTCTCAACACGGCGGCTAGAGCGTCGTTGATTGTATGCTCGGTTGTCGCCACAACATTCTCTCCAGCAGTTTATTTAATTAAAGACACAACTTCTATTTGGGAATGGGAGGCCCTCATACCGAAGGCAGCGCGTGAGGACTTATAATATCTGGTGGCTTTGCCATGTTATATTCCGAAGATGAGATTGTCAAGCTTGGCTGAGTAATGTATCCAGACAAGGAGGCACCATATGAACGAAGAGACTGCATGTAAAATTATCGGGACTCTACAAATGGAGTCGTCGGCATCAAGGTGCGTATTGTGGATTCGCAGGCAGGGGGCAAATGAAGAGAAATTGGTCGCCTAATTGATTGGTAAGTAGATCGAGAGGTATACCGATCCCATCAGGCGGAATAAGTGTGTTTTTCCCAGGCTCGTGAGGATTCGGGTACGTTGCTATTCGATCTGCCGTTCCACCATCATAACCCGTTTTTATCCATAGTTGCATGGGAAAGTCAGGCTTTGGTTTTCCTATCCAGGCATCTTCTTTCCCCATAACAATCCAGCAGATCAAACCCTTTGAATCGATTATGCTCTGCTGAAAAATCCGAGGGGAAACAGGAAGCCTGAGTTTTAACAACTTACCAAGCTCTTGCAGTGCTCCAGCCTGATCTGGTTCATTGATACACCCATGCGCCAGTATAGCAAGATGTTCAGGTTCCTTGAAAGATGTTCTTGAGATGTCGGGAGAAATCGAGATTGCTTCCTTCACACAAGTCAGCATCTCATCATAGTTCTTCATAAGACCATGCAGCAAAGCCAGTTCCCTCAAAACCGTTGCTGCTGCTACTTTTTCCCCTTCTCCCTCATTTTGTTGTCTGGCACGATCTAACCAATACATCGCCCGTTCAATCGGAGGGGCAAAGAACTGAAGATGTATATGTATGTCATAAAAGAGCGCATTTTGCCTATACCCTGGCGGTACATCATGATTTCGCTTGAATTCTTCAGTGAGGGCTGCGCTCATCTGTATTCCACAATAGCATGGTGCTTCTGGAATGGGGAAATACTGAAGCGCCATTTGCATGAGGGCATCAGCACTCACCCAATCATAATTTGCCATCGCTTGTTTCGCTTCGTTAAAGCTTTCACTTGCCTTAATTTGATTGCTGACAATGGTGAGTGTTTCTTGTTGCCGAAGCCTACTCTGGTCAGGAATGTGTAAAAACCGTTCTCGAATATCCTGGTGAGCGTTGTCTAACAGACCAGTCAACGCTTCAATATCCTGGGGAATAAATATGGCATTCAACTTATTGAGACAGTACGCAGAGAATTTTTTCTTTTGCTCAAAGGTGAGGTAAGCAGTGCAAAAGAGAATATATTGCTTATACTCGCCTGGTTTGCGCTGAGAAAAGTCCTCACGAAATTTTGCATCAATGTCTTTGTCTTTGCGCAGCGTGCAACAAGCTAACCCCTTGCTTCCATCTCTCATCGTAAAGATGATGTCTTGGCCCTCGTCTGATCCTCCTCTTGGAGCCATCGGTACAACTTCTCGGTATCCTTGTGCAATGAGAATTGCTGCACACATGCGTTCAAATTCATGCGCATTATCAAACTTTTCCAGCACTGCATAGGTATCCGAAAACATGCTCCCTCACCTTTTTTCTCTAAGACTGAAAGAAATTAGCGCTTCGTTAATTATATCCAACGAGAGGCGAAGAAAGCGGTAGAATCCAGGTCAGTACGAGTGAGTGAGTGCGTAGGCTGAGATACATCGGTAACACTTCGTTCTAGTATTGTTCGTATTGCAACCTAGCGGCATTTTTACTATAGTTCAGCTATGGCACTGACATCCGGTGATTTACAAGCAATTGGAGAGCTTTTTGATCGAAAGTTTGATGAAAAAATAGAGGATAAAATACGCCCTCTTGTGAGAGAAGAGATACACGCCAGTGAAAGCCTTTTACGCGAAGACATGAAAGCATCTCTTACCGAACTGCATGAGGAAATGAAAGCAGGCAATGTCAAGGTAGTGAAGGAAGTTACCGAGGTTATTACTGGTCTTATGGATGCAACAAGCGAACTAGAAAAGCGAATAGAACACTTAGAACACCCCAAGCATAACTAACGCATCAGCTTTTCAGTTATGCCGCTTGTAGAGAAGCATCTCCAGCAATCATTCCACATCGCCCAATCTACCAGAGTGTTGAAAAAGCCGCGATGGCTCCAGTCTCTCCAAGGGAAGGGAGTTATTATACAATATGTGCCAGCAGAGGAAAACGCTACCCTCCGATTACCGCGTACACAGTTGGGCTACACAGATGGGGTATAAATAAAATTACTGAGGACAAGAGACCCCCCTCCATTGGGTTCCCAGACACCCAGAGAGAGCATATCGGTACTCGAAAGAGTTGTATCAGTGATCGGCTGGAAACTTTGCCCATTGATGGCGTGCATTTTTCAACACCCTGCTACCTTGTGCGAAACCCATTGGATTGGCAAGTAAGCAAATAAATGCTTCCTTACCTTTAATGCCTCTGCCTTGTATCTTTATAGTTCGCTTGCTACAATACTTCCAGTCCTATGGCGGAAGTATCCCCACCCCCACTCTTACAGAAACCCCGCTCACCTGGTGAATCTCGTCCTCTTTCTCAGGATGCTCAGGCTCCTCCCCCAGCTAAAAACCCTCCAGAACCAAGCCGCTCTTTTCTCTTCTTGCCAATAAGCAATCGAACACTTATACTACCAAGTGAGCAGTATCTGCTCACTGTATGTCAGAAGGACAACCACCTCCCCAGCCAACTACACGACTCCTCAAGCAGAAATATGATCTCCATAAAGCACCAGAGGTAGAGGCTGCTGCAAAGCGTGCAGAAGCTCGTACTGGCGAGCATGTCCCGCAAAACCCCTTAGCTCGCATTCAAACCTATCTTGACTGATTCCGTGAGGTTTTAAAACGAGAAAATCCGACAGCTCGAGAACATGGTGTAGAGGCTATAAAAAGACTCCTTTATCGTACCTACGTTGTCAAACCTAATGAAATTCCAGAAAGCTACTGTGAAACACAACGCCGTATCATTCGTGAACGCGGACAACAAGCAGATTTAGAAGGTGTTGGACAAGAAGGCTGGGAAGAGATGAAACGCCAAAACACAGAAGCAATTATTGCAGACCAACGAGCCAGTTTGGATACATGGGTTGACTATCTATCATCTTCAGATGCACCCTACCCCGATGCTTTAAAGTATTGGATATTAAGAAATGTGTTTTCTTTAGGTTCCTATGACAAAGGAAAAAGTGTATTTCAGCAAAGATCAAAAGGGACAACAAAACCATTTCCTGATCTCAATAGAGAGGCGTTAGCGTATGTAGTAGATGCTGTTGATAAAAAATATAGAAGACAGCCCATTGATCTTTCATCACTTGCCATGGAAGAACAAGATCGTTTTAAAATTCTTCTTCAAGGTGAAAATTTTGCAAAACTGTATGCCTGGGCAATAGAAAAAGTAATTCCAGCAAAAAATGAAAGCCTGGCAACTATTCAAGGTTCATGGGTAAAATACAACCAAGGAACAGATCACATGCCACTTGTTACTTCTTTGCAAGGGCATGGCACCTGATGGTGCACTGCTGGAGAATCAGTCGCACAAAAACAACTGCAAGGGGGAGATTTTTATGTGTATTTCTCAAATGACAAATACGGAAATCCAACGATGCCACGCATTGCAATCCGTATGGAAGGAGCAAACATTGCAGAAGTGAGAGGGAGAGGCAGTCGTGAAAATCCAAGTGATCAAAATCTTGATGAATATATTGCTGGCACCGATATTGTCGAAAGAAAAATTGCAGAATTCCCTGATGGGAAAGCGTATCAGAAAAAAGTTACTGACATGAAGCGACTGACCGAAATAGATCATAAGATGCAATTACATACTCCGCTTGATGCTTCAGAGCTTGTTTTTCTGTATGAAATAGATAGTCCAATACAAGGCTTTGGGTATAGTCGTGACCCACGTATAAAAGAGCTAAGAAGTCAGAGAAATCCAGAGGAGGACATGCCTATTGTTTTTGCCTGCGAGCCTTCCCAGATTGCTCGTTCACCCTCAGAAATTAAGCCTGGTGTACGAGCATATGTAGGCCCTCTTGTTCCTGGCATTTTTACTAGATTGACGGAGGCAACTGTTGAACATATTTATACCTCTTTCCCAGAGAGGAAAATACAAATACAACAATTCGAAATTGGCAAAAAAAACAAAAAACAACTAGAAGATGCACTCAACCAAGCAGGTGGTTTTGTGTCTTCTCAAGCTAAGGTATACATTGATTTAGACTTTCATTATTTCCCTTTTCTTCAAAGAAACGTTGTGCATACTGTAGAAGCAAAGTTTCAAGATTTAGGAATAGATGACTGGACACTGCTTATGGACGCAGGTGAAGCGGTGGATCGGCTTGGCCTTGAACTCTGCCCTATTGAAGTTGCCCTCCAATACTCCCTTAAGTTTTCCAATCGGCCTGTAAATGATATTGTTGCTATTCCTGTGAAACACAACGCTTCTAAACTACGTCCTATCTACAGTGTACAACGAGAAAGTGAGGGAGTATCTCTAAGTGCATACTGGCCGAAATATTTTCATCTTATGAATGCTTCTGATAAAGTGGTTTTTCTTCTGTCCAAGAAATGAGTAGAGTGACGTGGTGAAGGATTCAGCACCATTCAATCGGTTAAAAGAGAAACATGACCAGTTACATAGCCGTCGTTGACACAAGTTGCAGAACTGCCTTTTCTCCCTTGGGCGAGGCCTTCCTTATTGCCAACCGAGCACTATTTGTTTCTAGTGCTCTCAGTATGCCAACAACACCTACCAGAAAACCCTAGTGATGCAACCAGACATCAATATGGTTGCTTGGTATCACGGTTTCATGGTATCGTGATCCCGTACGGGCGTACGGGTAGGGAAGAGGTCAGCACATCGGCTTTGAGTTCTTCTGAGACGTGAAAAATGAAAAGCTGGGTTACTTCCCAGCCTTTTCGTGCTTATTACCTCATTGGTTTTATCTTCTTCCTCTTGTTGGCGGTGGAGTCTGACGTTGTTGGGAAAGTTTTAACTCTCCCTTCAACACTGCACCTACTGCTTTTGAAAGGGTTACCTTTCTCATTAAGTCGCTTGCAAATCCGCCTTGTGCGCCAAGTTCAGTAGCCATTAAAGTTGCTTCGAGAGCAACATCTTTTCCTATATAGCCAGGATGATCTGAACTACGTGCCAGTAAGACATCAGTTAAAAACATTCTTGCTGCCTTATTCTCCACCCGTAAGAAATGAGCACCCATAGCATTTGTTACTACCTGAGGGTATCCTGCTTTTGTTTTGTCTGCATTTTTTAGGGTTGTTCGTAATTGCATGATCTTCACGGTATAGTCTGGATATTGCTGTTCTGCTTCAATCCATGCTGAATCTCGTTGAAATTGCACTTCTCGTGTATCACCCTTAAGCATTCTTGCCAGTTGGTCTGCCATATACAAGCCTTCTACGTCGTCTACAGCAGCTTCAAATTGTGCTTCCTGTTCTGAACCACTTTTTTGATCTTTACTCATCGTTCTCGCCCCCTTTAGAGGGGGTAAGAGCCAATAGTAACATAGATAGCTTGGTATGTCAAGGCGCACAAGGGTAAAGTAAGTAATGTAAGATTCGGGGGCAAGCAGAAGGTTTCACGTCATGTTGATATAGCGATACAGCGTTGCCCGTGAGATGTTAAGAAGCTTGCAAATATCCTGTACGGCATTGGTCTTATCTGCATAGAGCTTCTTCGCCATTGCCACCTTTGAGGCTGTTGCTGGTATCTCTGGTCTTCCGCCCAATCTGCCCCTTGCCCGTGCTGCCTGTAATCCTGCAATGGTTCGCTCGCGGATCAAGTTTCTCTCAAACTCAGCGAGCGCTCCAAAGATATGAAACACCAGTTGCCCTGTTGCAGTTGAGGTATCAATATTTTCGGTGATTGATTTGAAAGCAATCCCTTGCTGCTGAAGAGAAGTGACTGTTTCAATCAGATGCTTGAGTGTTCTGCCAAGTCTATCAAGTCGCCAGACAACAAAGGTATCACCTGGGCGAAGATGGGAAAGCGCCTGGTCTAATCCGAGACGCTGCGTTTTTGTTCCGGTGATCTTATCGGTGAAGATGGAATGCTCACTGCAACCAGCTTTAAGAAGTGCGTCCCGCTGTAAATCAAGGTTTTGTTCGTTTGTGGAGACTCGTGCATAGCCAATCAGCATATTCAAAAGTTAGAAGATTGCCAACTGACCAGTTTTCTTCTGCTCTGGAGGTGGCATTGCCTGCTTACCGTCTCATAAACTCAACAATATGTCAAGAGTGAGATTTTGATTGCTGAGATGAGTTTTTGAGATGCTTGGCAATAGATAGGGGAGGGGTATTTTGCAAGTCTCAATAAACGCTCGTTTGATGAGACACTTGACAAGCAGACTGTTTTCTGAGAAGATTGCAGAGATTGCGCAGTATGTGCAATGGTTTATGAGAACACAGAATGTTACTGAGAAAACGGTTCCTGCTTTTGAAGCCCGGCGGCAATTTGGCAAACTCTTGCAGGCAGTGGTCGCCAACGGTGATAAATTTGTAGTGCAGAAAAACGGGGAGGAAGTGGCTGCTGTCGTTCCCATGAAGGTCTATAACCAGTGGAAGAAAACACGAGAAGAGTTTTTCGCCTTGCTTGAGCAAGCGCAGAACAATGCTGATCTTTCGCCCGAAAAAGCAGACGCGCTTGCGCTTGAGGCAGTGGAAGCGGTTCGTGCTGCACAGAACGCATGAAGGTTGTGGTTGATACCAACGTTATTATCAGTGCCCTTATCTCAAAAACAGGACTACCAGCTAAACTCCTAACCCGCTGGGAACAAACAGAAGCGTTTGATCTGGTGGTCTCTGAATCCATACTGCAAGAGTACCAACGAGCAATCGCTTATCAGCAGGTCCGTTCACTCCATCGCTTAACCCCTTCTCAGATGGAGCAATTTCTAGCAAGATTTCGTGAGCTTGCAATCCTAGTTGAGCCAACAGAGGAAGTAACTGTTGTGGAGCGCGACAGAGATGATAACCAATTCATCGCCTGTGCGCTGGCCGGAGGAGCGGAATATATCGTAACCGGCGATGATGATTTATTGAGTATTAAAACCTACCAAGGTATCCGCATCCTCAGTCCTGCTACCTTTTTAGCGTTTTTAGAACAGAGAAATGAAAACGCCGCCTAAAGTATCTATCTCATTAAATACACGTTTTATGAGACAAAGGAAAGCAGCCCGTTTATTACCAACCATCCGTTATTGACAAACAGATGTAAGGGAACATGGTTCATATCAAGGACGCTCGCGTGGGTTCTACAGCGATTTGCACAAAGATTGAACCTCATCGCGTTAACTGGTCCTGACTCGGGCTGGATAGCCGCAGTGTCTAAACCACCCGTGCGCATCCTGTGTTGTAACGGTCTCCAACCCTGCACCGATGGCCTCCGCCAGCGCTTCGCGGGTGCGCGCTTCTGCACGCCGGAGGAACGCTTTCACCTTTGAGAACGCTTCTTCAACCGGCGTCAAATCCGGCGAGTAGGCAGGCAGGAAGAGCACCTGGCAGCCTTGGGCCTCAATGGCCTGGCGCACCCGAACCCCTTTATGCACGCTCAAATTATCCAGCACGATCACCTGGCCTGGCTTGAGGGTGGGGGAGAGCACCTGCTCGACATAGGTCTCAAAGGCGAGTGTGTCGACCGCTCCTTCCAGGATCAGCGGCGCTTGGATGCCTCCCAGAGAGAGCCCGGCAATCAGCGTGGTGTTTTTGCCCCGGTTGCGCGGGGCCGCTCCGAAGGCGCGCTGCCCCCGCGGCGCCCGTGCATAGAGCGGGGTGAGACCGATGTGACTTCCGCACTCGTCGACAAAGATCAAGCGGTCGGGCGGGAGGTACGGTGTGAGATCGCGCCAGGCTGCACGGGCGGTTTCACTCCGCTCGGTGGCACCCATCTGTTTTTTTTGCGGGTCCAGCCCAGGCGAGCAATCGCTCGGCTCATGGTGGCGATGCTGACCCGCACACCATGGCTCGCGTGCCACACCTGGCAGTGCTGTTCCAAGGTGGCTTTGTCGTGGGCGGCCAGCTGCGCGGGCAGATCGGCATCCAAGGCATCACCGTGCTTGGCTGGGCGCCCTGGAATCGGCTTGGCAGACATGGTGCCGGTTTCCCGCCGTTGCCGCCCATACCGTTTGATGGTGGACCGCGAGACCTGGAGCACGGCCACGATCTGTTCGCGTGGGATACCTTGATCGACCGCTTGCAGGACTCGCTGGCGAAGGTCGGTTGAATAGGCTCTCATGCCTCCAGTCTACCACCCGGTTTAACCTTTCTGCAAACCGCTGTAGGTGGCTGAGGCTAAGAATATTATATACAACTCATGACTCTTTAGGGTTGTGTAGACCGCTATAGCTACTCGATCAAACACTCAGAGCCAGGGCTAACCGCTCTTGCGTATAAGGTATATAGTATTAGTGCTATCACTGGATAGTTATTGTGATTAATATCAGCGACAGAAACCTAGAAAGGGGATAACTATTAATGGCGGAACTCTGTCGAGTTAGGCTGAAGTACGCATCGGGTCCACACGGCTACGGGAGGGCAGCATTTGAGGGTGCCCTATGTACGGTCACGACGGATCACATACTTATTGATGGGGCTGAACCCCCCTGGAATGCCATTCCTCTCGAAGACATCAGGCAATGCGAGCCGTCTATAGAAGGGAAGTGGAATGCCGACCATACCCAAAAGATTGCCACTGGATACAGCATTGAATTCGACACCTTTAGGAGCCACTTCCTGTTTTACCTCAATAGTGAGCAAGATATGACTATTCTTGCCTCTACCATAAGCAAGGTCGTGTTGTCTAGGCACCCGGAGAGAAATCTCAAGAGATATAGTTAGCTCTTCTCGTGCTGTGATGGACAACTTCACTGTCATGGCTCTTGCATGCCAAAATGCCGTGGTAGGCCGGTGAAAGCGGGCTAATTCACATCCTCTCCACCGGCCCCTTCCGATGCCTTTATCTTCTTTTCAGATTTCTAAATCAATGTCTCAAATATCGTTCGTTTGTTGAGACAAACTGGCGTAGGGGAGGAGGGTACACGCAACGGAGATTATAGAGGAAGCAGAGGTTGGGAATAGTTACCTTGCGACGGGAGCTATCTTTTTTCCGAGGATGATCTGATGTCTTTCGCTTCCTGTCTCATCAATTTCATCCAGTAAAATAGTAAAACCTGCACTTTCTACAAGCTGTCTGTTCTTTTTATGATTAAAATGGCTCCAAAACATTTCGGTTCCATGAAAATTTTGCTCTCTTCCTTCCCAATCAGAACTTCCCATCGTAATCAACAACAATCCTCCGACAGGAAGGAATGAATTGATTTTCTTGAATAGCTCTTGATGTGTTTCTCGTGAGGTATGAAAGATCGCATAAAAGGAAACAACAGCGTCAATTTGATACTCTCCTGGTTTTAACTCCGACATATCTTCAACTTTGAATTGCCCACTAGGCACATTCCGTTTTGCTAGTTCAATCATTTTGTCGGAAATATCGAGGCCAGTAACATAATGGCCTTTGCTGATTAAATAACTGTCCACTGGCTTACCAGCACCACAACCAATGTCAAGGATAGAGGATTGAGGTCGAAGCAGAGCATCAAGCTTTTCAAGATATTTAAGGTTGTTGAATTGATCTCTTTTAGCAGCATAATCCTCGGCTGCTTTGTTGTATCCGACTTTTACAAAATCACTGGGCATGAAGGTATTATAGCAGAATCTTAATCATAGCTTGTCTAGTTGCCACAGCCTCAACAAACGGACGTTTGTTGAGACGCTGAGTAGGTTGGTAGATTCATCCACATCCTGACAAGCTGCATTGTGCGCTGCTTCCTCTTGACAAGCGAGCAATATTATGGGACAATTCACCCCTTATTATGAGTGGGTTTCTTGAGAGATTGAAGCCAGGCCGAGGAAAGAAAGTTGTTCCTAGGGCGAGCGAACATGCAGGAGGAATAGAATTAGCTATTCCCAGCAAAGAAACACTTGTCACTGGTGTGAGAAGTAGTGAATTCTTAAGTGGGATACCTCTTCCTAATTGGGATAGTGTTCGGGCAACGCTCTATTTATACGCCTCAGGAAAAATAGAAGAAAGTAAGGGAACTCGTGCATTTAATCTTAAAGCCTACTCAGATGCGTATGGGGTAGATGAAGGCATGCGCCGTTTTTCCAGAAACGCACCAGCAGAGTTTGGGGGAGAATTTGTAGATGTCATGCTCAGTGAAGCCCACCCACGAATTGAAGAGCGAGGGCAATGGAGGAGGTCTTATGATTATGATGGGTATGGAGTCTTTCATAAAACAAGCATAGAAATTGAAAAATTACCCCAAGGAGAACCAGCAGAATACGCCCTTGGCATTAGCGCTGCCTATGTTGGGGAAAAACCAGAAATTGCTCTTGCAGAGGCTCTTGGCGTTGAGCGGGCAACACGCAGGAAGAACGTCACAATTGAATATGCTCCCCAGAACGACCAGTTTCGTATTGATATGGATGATGTAGCCTCTCGACTTGGAACAGTGCCTGCTACCACCGGCAAAGATCGAAGAGGACGCATCACGGGGAAAGCTATAGCAGACCATTTCATGTCAAGAGATAGATACGGTCATCCAATATCAGAAGCATTTGTGTTAGGCGAAAGGGATGGATTCAGAATTAGCTTGCGATTTGGAAGAGTTGGTGAGCATATAGATTCTCAAGTAGACAGAAAAAAGGAGCTATGGCAAAGATCAGGAAATATGCTTCAAGGTGGGCTGGCAAAAGAGTATTCAGATAAAACAAAATCTGTTCCTCCTTCACTGGTAGTCTCAGTAGTTGATGCCCGAAGCAAGAGTTATCAGAATTTTCCTGTTGTAAGCCCTGAGAAACTGGCTACTATGCAGGCTATTTCTGAAAGGATAGCAGCGGTATTTCAACCAAAAGCAGCATAATGGTATTTCTTCGTATTCCTATTTCCTTATTCCTTTTCCCAATTCAAGTTGAGGTAATTTTTATCAGTCTCATCAAACGAACATTTGATGAGACTGATACGGCGCTAGGTATGACTTGACTTTGCAGCGCATTGTAGTACAATCATAGTGTGCTTGCTATGATTTTTATCAAACACCTAGTGTGGGACGACTGGAATAAAACACATATCGCTCGCCATAACGTAACACCCGATGAAGTAGAAGAGATGTGCCAGGCAGACCCACAAACAGATGGAGCCAAAAAGGGGCGCATTCGAGTAACGGGCAAAACAAGTACAGGCCGAATTATTTCAGCGTTTCTTGACCCTGAATCAGAGGAAGGCGTGTACTACACCGTTTCGTGCCGGGATGCCAGCAAAAAAGAACGGCGAGCATATGAAACATGGATAAAAGGAGGTGAGGCAGCATGACAGACACAAAGAAACCAATACCAGATTTTAAGAACCGCCAGGAGATGGCTGAGTGGTTTGATACGCATGATATGACCGACTATGATTTCAAACCTGTCAGAGTGCGCTTTGCAAAGAAGCTCTCAGAAGGTCTTAGCATTAGACTGGACCCAGAAACACTCGGAGAACTTCGGAAAGAAGCGCAACAGAAGGGGATAGGCCCAACCACCTTAGTTCGTATGTGGGTGATGGAACATTTGAGAGGTAGCAGGAATCCACATAACACTTGAGAGGAAGAAGTGTGTCCAAATCTTACATCAGGGATTAGACAGATTAGATGTGAAAGAAACTTGTTTTAGCAAACACTCGTTTTTGGCACGGTAGCAGGCGGTCAAAGCAAGTGGGTAGTGTCGTTCTCTGACACATCATGCCATACACCGCTGCTTAACTCAAAGATCGTTACCGAGGCGTTTTTAAACTCATATTGAAAGCTTGTCTCTTTTGGTTGGCTCTTCAAGATAGGCATGAGCGCTCGGAGCGCGCCGCCATGTGTGACAACTGCGATACAATCATTCTTTGATGTAGTAACTGTTTGCAGTGTCCTCTTGAGTCTATTTTCCATCTGTTGCCAACTCTCACCGTTTGGCGGAATGAATGTGTAGCGCTCGTCTGGAGCCATCGGCTGTAGGTAAGATTGTATCTCTACCCATTGCTTGCCTGACCAGTCACCCCAGTCCCGCTCACGTAAGTCTTCGATAACGATAGGTTGTAGGTGCAACACACCGCCGATAATCTCTGTTGTTTGCAGTGCTCGTTTCTCAGGTGAGCAGTAGATGGCCTCAACTTTTTCTCTTAGGCAAACACCCGCCAACTGGTCCGCTTGCCAACAGCCTACATCGTCCAATAGTTCCTGATCGTCCTTTTTATGAACGGCAGCTTTAAGGTTGGTTGCTGTCTGACCATGACGGAGAAAAAGTATCCGCATGAGTTTATGATATCAGATTTAGTGCCTATTGTTTTGTCTCACCAAAGGGTCATTTAGTAATACAGATGAAGCCACCTTATCTAATCAAGAGGATGGTTATCTAAAAAGTCTTCTCAGAAAGTCATGTCTTTGCTCTCTTCGCTCTTGTTTCATAAATTCCGTATAATTTTTAGCTGCCTGCTGGGCTTCTTCACGAGCAGTATAAATTTCACCTGTAGGATAATATCCGTTAGTGGCATGTGTTGCTGAATAAGGGTGTGTAATACCAAACACTTCATACTTTGGTCCGAGGAACCTTCTTCTTCTAACTTTCACAGTATGATAAGGATACGCATCTCCTCCATTTTTTACTGCTGGTAGGTCTTCTCTTGGTTCAAATTCTCTCATGGTGATTAAGCAGACGCTATTATAACAAAACACTGTTTACTTGTCAATACTATGGGTTTGATGGGTAACCAAAGCCTTCCAACCTGTACAAAACCCATTGATCATGCCAGTCTCAAAAAACGTTGCTTATATGAGCGAGTTTGATCTTGTTCAATTACGAGCAAGAGGATTAACAGGAAAAAATCGGCAAGAAATAGCAGAAGATTGGGGACTAAGTGGGCCAAATGTAGAGCAAGCTGTCGAGATGCCTTCAGAATTCGGTAGACCCTCTATAGTAAGAAGGAAAACAGCGGCACCGCACATTTGATTATGAGGCAAAGATTTCCCAGCAGAATTAGGCTGCTCTCGGCTCTTGACGGGTAATACCAGGGAAGCTGTCAAAGTCAGTATCATACGAATACAAGGTGTCCGATCCAGCTTTCTCCATTGCGCCAATAATGAGTGCATCACCAAAGTCCAGATTCTTTTCGGCATACACTTCAAGCGCTCGAAGCAACGCCAGACGATTCTGCACATGAAAGCCTGGAAGTTTGACCAAAGGGGTGAGAAGGGCGCTCACTTTTGCTCTGTCGAGATGGTAGAGTCGCTTAGAAGAGAGGACAAAGACAGCATCAGCAATAACAGTATCTGGCGCGGCAATTGTTAAGGCTCCTTCCTCCACTTGTCGAAAGAGCATTGCTGCTGCCTCTTGCTTTTGTTTGTCGTCGCCGGTCAGAAAACGGATAAGGACGTTGGTATCAATGAAAGCCGCACTCATCGCTGTTTTTTTGAAAACACATCAACATGATCTTCTCTGGCGATGCGGAGCATGTCTTTCCAAGATAGGGGTTTCTTCAACCTCCCAGCAGCCCCTTGCAGGGATGCCAGCGTTGGATACTTCGGAGCTTGCACTATGATATTTCCCTGCTGTCCCAGCACAAAGGCAATTTTGTCATGCTTTTTGAGTCCTAACTGCCTGCGAACCACTACCGGAATTGTCACCTGGCCTTTGCTGGAAATGGTGGCAAGAATCTCGTTCTGTGATGATGTAGGAGTAAAGGATTGCGTCATAGGTAAGGAAATACTACCAGCTTCCTTACTTTTTGTCAAGCGAGTAAGCCCACTCTGTTTCCTTCGCAGAGACCGAAAGTTCTCTCCCCGCCTGCCCTAAAAAGGAAAACTACTAAAGATATGAGGAGAGGAACTAGGGACTCTGCGAAATGTTGTGTTCTCTGTGGCTGATTGATATACTGAAAGCAAGATGGCAATAAAAAATTACACTTCAGACAAGCCAATAGACAGCATAATTGCAGAGCTTCAGCAAACTCTGGTTAGTCATGGGGCAAAACAAATTTCTTTTGAGTATGGCGATGATGGGCGTGTACAGGGAATTTCATTTACGATCAAGGCTCATGAACGCTTTATTCCGGTGAAGCTTCCTGCCCGTGTGGAGAATGCCCAGGCTGTTCTCAAAAAGCAGTGGGAGGAAGGGGTTATCTCACATAAGCGAGGCGCGGAAAACACCTATGGATATGAGCAAGCGTATCGGGTCGCCTGGCGCAATATCCTCGATTGGGTACAAGCACAGATGGCGCTGCTAGAGATCGGCATGGCAAAAATGGAGGAAGTATTTTTGCCGTATATGGTAACGAAGACCGGAGAGACGTTTTTTGAGGCAACCCAGCGAAAAGACTTCCAGCTTACAGGTAGCGAGCAGGTACAAGAAGGAGAAGTCATAGACTCCTCCTCTCCCGCCTAACCGCATCTGCGCTTGAGCAGCCGTGCTATAATCACCGTATGGATGCTGCGCAATTACCCTTGTTTCGCAGAAAAGCAGGAGAAACTGCTGTTCTCGCTCAGCCATTCCAGATCGTAGTGCCAACAGCCGAGGCAACGGTACGCTTAACCATCCCGGCATATTATTTTTACCTGCAAAGTGCTGGCTATTCCAAGTACACCCCTGCTGATTTTTGCGGCGATGTGCGCCTTTTCAACAAGTTTGTGCGCGAGAAGAAACTGAAAGACATCAAACCCACAGATGTGCAGCAGTGGATTGCCTATCTTAAATCCCCCACAGGTGCGAACCTCACAGCCAAAACGGTGAGCCGAAAAATCACTGCCCTGCAAAACTATTTTCTGTGGTTAGTGAGTGAAAAGGTCTTATCCCAAAACCCCATGCAGGACATTCATGCCCGCAAGATCATTTCTCCCCTGCCAGAGATTTTATTTGAGAACGAGTGTGAGCAGCTTGTGCGAGCATCCAGCACTGATGTGAGGTTGTATCTTCTGCTTCTTCTTTTGCTTGAAACCGGCATGAAAAAAGAGGAACTGCTTACTCTCCGAGTCAACCACTTTGATCTGTCCAATCCATACGCACCGGAAGTTTGGATTCGACACACTGGAGAAAAGGTCAAAAAAGACCGGAAATTAAAGCTGCCGCCAGAACTTACACCAGCATTCAACACGTATGTAGCTTCGTTTGGCATCAGTGATACCCTGTTTCCCTATACCCCCCGCTTTATTGAACTGACCATTGCAGATGGTGCCAAACGAATTGGCATTACCAAACGAGTCACCGCCCAAATCCTCAGAGACACCTGTGCAGTTCGCCTACTTCGTCGAGGGGAACACATGGAGCAGGTCTTAACAAAGTTGGGCCTCTCCCCTACCACCTGGGAGGATGCGAAGGAGAAATACGAGCGGCTGACTGCCAGGGCGATCTAGCCTGTCCAGAATGGCCTTTTTGACTTCTAGGGACCCCCAAGACCGTTTTGCTTGACAAACAAGCTCAATTTTGAGAGAATAGAGATACTAAAATCTCCTGCAACACCGCGAGGTCTTTGCAGGATTTTTTTGTGCTTCTCTGGTATAATCAGGCAATGAAGCAAGAACGCTGTATTATCCTCATTGGAGGAAGCAACTTTTATTTCAAACTCAAAGACCTCGCTCTTTCCAATCTGTTAGACTTTGATTTTTCTTCTTTTGGGAAAACCCTCTGCTGTGATCGCATCTATCTTCTTTCCTCAGATACCGACCTGTTGCCAGCCATTAAGCAAGCCAGAAAAAAGGGAAAAGCAGTTACCTATGTTGGCTTTTCTCACCAACCAAGTGTAGCGATGGTCGCAACCTGCTCAGAATCAAGACTCCTGACCAAAGAAGACTTATCACGACATATCAAGCCGACTCAGGCAAAAGCAGCATAATCCTGTTTACAGGCAGGCGGCATTTTGCTATAGGAGAAGTATTCAGACACCATCCATGACCGCATATAACCTGCATATTCCTGGTGTTATGAGCGCTAGGGAACTTCCATTGACCAGCCCCGAAGTAGCCGAGGCAAAGAGAAAACGCAGAGAACAGCTTGATGAAATTCGACGGCGACGACGAGAGAGATATAAACGCTTTCTCGCTCGTTTTACGCCTTGAACGCCTGTCTGAGTGCGCCTCTAAGTTCTTGAGCCGTCTGCCAGCGCTCATCTGCTTGGTATTCCAGACACTTCATAATAATGGCTTCCATCTGAGGGGAGATGTTGGGATTGTACATGCGCGGTCTGCGCTCGTAGAAGGTAAACGGCACTTCATTCTGAGGATTGCTCTTGGTAAGCAGTTGATGGAGAGTGGCGCCCAGCGAATAGATGTCGCTTCGCGGGTCCGACTCATCTTTATAGTGTTCAGGCGGCGAGTAGCCTTGGTGGCCGATCATCTTGGGCTTGTGCCAGAGAACCTTTCCGATACCAAAATCAATGAGTTTTATCTCCCCATGCATGGTGAGCATCACATCAGAGGGTTTGAGATCGCGTAGGATAATCGGTGGCTCACGGGTATGCAGGTGGGTCAGCACATCGCACAGTTGCAAGCCCCAGATGCACACTTCCTGCTCGTTCAGAAAGCCATTGGTCCCATCGAGGATGTCTTCAAGGGTGAGGCCCTCGACATACTCCATGACCAGATAGGCGCGGTTTTCTCCAAAAAACCAATCGGTGATTTTGGCAATGAAGCGATGATTGAGTACAGAAAGCCTAGTGGCCTCTGCCTCAAAGTCGCCCAGTCGTGTTTGCCAAGTGGGGTCATCAGGAGCCTCAAACAGTATTTCTTTGAGGGCGTGCCATTTAGCAGCATCCTTAAAGCGGAGATCGTGCGTCAGATACACCTGGCCCATGCCACCGATGCCGATCACCCGCTCGACCTGATACCGCTCTTGCAGAAGAGTGCCAGGGGCGAGGTGTGGAACTGCGTGCTGGGAGAGGAAATCTGTGAGAAAGCGCTCATGGGCTTCCGTGATGGATTCGTATTTCCATTTTTGGGCCATCTTCTCTTCCTCCTTCCCTGCTCGTCATGGAGCCATATACAACGCTCCGTAGCATACCACAGTTCGTGTACCCATGCAGGCAACAACGCACATCGAAAATTAAGCAACCATTAAGACCACTCTTCCCTACCGAATGAACGGAGGGAACTTTGATACCATGACACCGTGATACCACGATACCGAGCGCTTGTATTCCCTGCTCTGCTAGCAAACTTACAAATCAGCTTGCTAGCAATTCTTTTGCGGTGAGTGTTTTTGCAACAATTGAACAAAACTGCTTGACAGCACAGAAGCAACCTGCTAGTGTTTTAATTATGAGATCAGTTATCAATGCTTCTAAGGTGGCAAAGCTCTTAAACGTAGATCGTGCAACAATCATCCGATGGATAAGGCAGGGAAAAATTAAGGGAGCAATACAATCCTCTACCGGACGCAGAGACTGGCAGATACCTTTAACTGTCTATCAGGAGCTTATGAAACATAAAAGACTATGAAAGTTGTCACCTTTAGCATTTTCAAGGGAGGCACCGGCAAGACGACCACGAGCGTCAATACCGCCGCAGCGCTCGCAAAGAAAGGGAAAAAGGTGCTGTTGGTGGACCTCGACCAGCAGGCATCATCTACCCGTTATTTAGACCTCGACCCAGAGGCAAGCCCGAACCTCTATCAAGTTTTTATGCGTGCTGTTCCTGCCCCCTTAGCGATCAGGAAGACGAAATACAACGTTGATGTGCTCTCTTCGCATGTTCTCATGGCTGCAATTGAGGAAGCGCTGGAGCCTGGAGATGAGCTTAAAGTATCAGAAATGCTTAATCCCCTGAAGCCTTTATACGACTTTATTTTGATTGACACTCCCCCAGGTAAGGCTATGCTTGCATTTAACGGCCTGGCCGCAGCAGATTTGATCGTTATCCCCTCTTCGTCTGAAAGAATGGCTGTAGACGGCGTAGCTGACCTGATAACCCATGTCCAGCGCATTATGTGGGGAAAGCTTTCCCTACAAGCCCAAGACCTGAAAATCTTATTTACGATGTATCGTGCAACAACCGCACACTCCCCTGCTATTGTTGAGAATGCCCGTAAGATATGGGATAGAAACGTGCTTACGGTAAAAATTCCTCACTCAACCATCTTCTCTAAATCCTATGATGAGCGTAAGCCACTCGCTTATTTGGAGCCTAAACACCCTGGAGCCATCGCTTATGATGTTTTTGCCGATTGGCTCATTGAGTATGAAAAATCCTAGAATCGAAGACTTTGACCCGAATGCGAAAGCGCATCAATTAAAATCCCCTCTTGAGGGGATGCCTGCTATTGAAATACCAAGTAGGAGTGAAAAAGCCCGCAAAACCGCAAAACCGCAAGCGGTAAAACCCGCAAAACCGCAAACCCACTTGCCTGAAAGCCCGAAAGAAGTTTTGCCATCTAACCTGCAAGATGTTTTACCCGCAAAACCGCAAACCGTTAAGCCCGTAAACCCGTTTACCCGCTTACCCGAAAACACCCATGTTGAAAAGTACACAACGAGGCTGGAACCATCACTTATTAAACAAATTAAGCAGTTTGCTGTAGATCAGGATATAAAAGACTACGAGGTTGTTCAGCAAGCTGTGAAAGAGTACCTAGCAAAAAAGCGGTAAAGCCCGCAAAACCGCAAACCCACTTGCCTGAAAGCCCGAATGCCTGAAAACCCGAATGCCCGAAACCCCGCAAAAGTATTGACAGGTTGCTAGCCATTATGTGTACAATTGATACACTTTATACCAACAAAAAAGGTCTTAGATAATCCTTGGGAGTCGATTACCTAAAACCTCTTGATGCTTGAACACTTCAAGAGTAACAAATCGTCCCCTGGTTGTCAAGACAGAAGTTCGCTATGACAACCAAACCTATATCAAACAGTATCGCAACAGATCAAACCCTCTCCATAGATGAATTTTCCTCTGTGCTGCGGGCTAAGAAAGCCCTGCGGTTTTTACCCCTGACATTGGCGGTAGTGCATCTTGCACAGCCAATGTGATAAACGGGCTGGCTTTGTGCCAGATAGGGAACCGTCTCTAACAGACGGACGACCTGAGTAACCTCGCCGGACAGGCGAATGTTGCTTCGCAGCAAAGTATTTTGTTCGTATTTTTTTCGTTGCGAAGCAACGGACAGGTAAATCTTCTAAGAAACGTACCCCTGGGGGTTGTTAAGGGGGTAGGGAAGATCGTAGCTAAAAACGACAGCCTAGAGTATGCCAACACCTCAGAGTAATTTTCCTACTTGATTAAACAGACAAGCGCTTGTTACTATGGTTTTTCCTATGCAAAAACCAAAGGATATAAAAATCCCTCGTCACGTTACAGAAAGATTGCGCCGACAACCCCAACCAGCGGTTCAGGGTACGACTCTGCGGAGTGTACGGCAAGATAACCCCCCAAGACCCACCGCGCGCCCAGCTTCACGCCAGCCATCGCCCCTCAAAACAGCCCTGCGCGCTACGACAAAACCCCAAAAATTTCCTCAGTCACAAAAAGAGAACGAGCACAAAAGAAAGGCCGTCAAACTTACCTCATGGGTACATCCTGGAGTAAGGGCAGAATTTGAGCGAATTGCAAAGAGCGAAGGAATCAGTCTTTCACGAGCCACAGCCGCAGCGCTAGAAGAATCGGCAGCAAAACGCTTACACATTCAGCATGCCGGTATCTTACAGCCCATCATCGAGCAGGCTATAGCAAAGCAGATGCGATCATACAGCACCCGCATAGCTGTGTTGTTGGTGAGGAGCCTCTTTGCCAGCGAGCAAACACGAGCCATTGTTACCAATATTTTAAACAGACAACAGGGAGTATCCGCGAGCGTGCTAGAGAAAATCTTAGATGGTTCGAGTGGAAGCGCTAAACGCAATATCACACGAGTAACGCCACAGCTTGCAACGCTTATCAACGAGGTTGAGGCATGGATACAGGAGCAGCACATATGAGGCATGGCAATTGTGAAGGCAAGCTACACCAGAAGTGGCGAAGCGGCGAAAGCATCAGTTCGCTACATTGAGAACCGGCCTGGAAGAGACGGAAAGAGCATACACCGCACCCTGTTTAATACTGACGGGAAAATAGAACGCGACCAGGCATACCAGATGATTGATGAAAGCCAGAAAGGAGGCTATTTTTTCCGTCTGGTGGTAAGCCCAGACCCCCAAAAAGAGGATGGTGGGAGAGACTTATCAATCCGTGAGATAGCAGAAAAAACTATGCAGGCACTAGAAGACAAATTCAAACAACATTTGCAATGGGTAGGAGCGATCCACGCAGACCATGCGCCCCATCGCCATGTTCACCTGGTCGCTATTTTACCAGGGAAGCTCAATGTACAGGATTTTGCAATCCTTCGGGCAACAGCAACGAGCCTAGCCTTAGAGCAGCGCCGACAATTAGACCTGATCAAAGAGGCGAGAGAACGAGGAGAGGAGGGGAGAGCATGGTAACACGGGAACTCCATCGCGCACGATTTGCCAAGCTGCATGAGCTATTCTGGTTGCTTTCAACGTCATTTCGGCCTCAAAGCGTGCTGCTGGGCGTGAAACGGCTCTTTTTCATCTGGCGTCTTCCTATTTCTGTCCGGCCAACCCGAAAAAGACGCGAGATCGGCAACACCCTTATCGTTGGCCCAACCCGAAGCGGAAAAGGACTCTTAGCGGTGAGCCAGCTTCTTACCTGGAATCACAGCATTATTGTCAACGACATCAAAGGCGAGCTTTTCACCCAGACCGCAGGCTACCGAAGTACGCTCGGCCCTGTGTTTGTGCTTGACCCCACCGGAGTAGGGCACAGATATGACCCGTTACAGGGGAAGCAGACAGAAGACGCTTTGTATTCGTGCTCAACCCATCTTCTCTTTCAGGCAGATGAGCGCGACCAGATATTTACCCAACGAGCAATTGGTATGTTGGCCGCCATTTTTGCAGCAGCAAAAAAAGAAAACGTTGCGAGCCTGCTGTATGCCAGAACCATGCTTCGAGCAGGGCTTGCAGGATGCGTAGAGAAGCTCAATAGCATATCCCCAGAGTTAGCCACCCTGTTTCTTGATACCCGCTACCAGGATGCAAACCTGACAGATCGCTTTTTGCTTTCTTCCTGGGGAACCTTAACAGCCAGAATGCGGCCACTGCTTACCGAGACAGTTATCCGCTCGCTTTCATTATCTGATTTTACGCCAGAAAGCTTGATGGTAAGCCCGAAACCAGTAACCGTATACCTTCGCTGGAAAGAACAGGACTTACTTGCCCTCTCTCCACTGGTGCGGCTTTTGTGGGGAAGCCTGATTGATGAACTTGTTGCCACCTACGACCACCGAAACGGCAAGAATTGCAAGCCAGTGCTTCTCTTGATCGATGAAGCAGGAAGAACTGCCATTCCATCCCTGGCCGAGCACGCGACAACCATTGTCGGCAGAGGAATGTATCTGTGGCTGGCTGTACAATCGCTTTCCCAGCTTGAGGTCGTGTACGGAAAAGAGCGTGCTCAGGTTCTCAGGGATAACATGGAAAGCCAGGTATATTACCGTCCCACAGACTTACAAACAGCCAAATATCTTGAAGAGCGGTGCGGCAGACAATCAGGGTATGCCCACTCGGAGCATGAGCGCCAAAGCGGTGATACCTCAACTGGCCTCTCAGAGCAGGGAATACCACTTCTGACTGCCCAAGATTTCCTTCAGTTTCGAGATCATCACATTATCGGCTTTCACCGCAATCTCCCACCTTTTATGCTCCATCGAATGGACTGGCGAAAACACGATACTTTGAAGAAAAGACGAGCCTTACCAGTTCCAACACTACCCCTGCTTTCTCCTCTTCCTGACATAGTTCAAGGTACGGAAACTTCCGTACCTTACGAATACATTGACCCAGACGAGGCAATACGCCCAATGAGCGTCCCTGAAGCGTTCCCAATTCTCTAAAGAGTCCCTGGCCGATGTGCGGTCAGGAAGGGAACGCTTTGTTTTTTTATTATGGCGGTACCTGTTGAAACCAAAGCAAAACCAATCATTACCCAGCTTACTTTTGACGCCTTGGCCGATGTATCGGTAGGTGATACGTGGGGGGTTATTCGGTCAGCCCCAGCAAGGCACAGAAGAAAACAGACGCTCTTACCTGCTACAATAAAGCAGGCGACGTTTGATGATCTGTTCACAGCACCAGCTACGCCTGAGGAGAAACGCAATGCACCTGACACCACTTCGCATCATGATTCTGAAAAACTGGCGGGAGTTTCATCCAACCATGTACCAACAGTTCGTGCAAGAGAACCGCTTAGACCAGGAATTGGAGGCAACAGAGACGCAGATGAGCAATCTGCTGCACCAATTGACGGTAGTGGAGAAGATGGAGTATCAGGCAGCGATGGAGATAGTCATAGATCAGTTTCTTCTCCCAGAAGACGAATCATCCTCGAAGAAGTAGAACCCGAACAACAGCCTTCCAGAGACCTGCGAATCACTGAGGCACATGGCGTTGGCACAGGTTCACTTCACGAAAAGGCAAACGCCAATATCGAAGCGATAAAGCTGTTACAAACGCTTGAGGCAGAGAATCGAGAAGCAACAGACGCAGAAAAAGCAACCTTAGTTCGCTATGCCGGTTGGGGAGCGTTGGCCCAGGTGTTTGAACCAGATTGGCGGGTAAAGGATGAATGGAAACCGGCTGCGTCAGCAGTGAAAGCACTGCTCACCGAGCAGGAATACGAATCAGCCAGGGCTACTACCCCGAACGCCCACTTTACCTCACCCTTAGTAATCTCTGCCATATGGGAAGGTCTGCAACAGCTTGGCGTCCAGGGCAAGATTGAGGTGCTTGAGCCAGCAATGGGAGTAGGGCACTTCTTTGGCCTGATGCCAGAGCGTCTTTCTGGCGGCCATCGCACAGGCGTTGAGTTAGATGGTCTTACCGCTCGCATCGCCAAGAAACTCTATCCTGATTCAACGATCTACGCCCAGGGTTTTGAGGAAACACCGCTGCCCGATAACTACTTTGACGTAGTGGTTGGCAACGTGCCCTTTGGTGATTACGGTGTTCACGACCCTTCAATGAAATCCTCCCTCAAGCGATCTATTCATGACTACTTCTTTGCAAAGTCCCTAGAAAAGGTTCGCCCTGGCGGCATCATGGCCCTCATCACCAGCCGCTACACAATGGACAAGCAGGATGATGCCGTCAGAGAGTATCTTGCCGACCAGGCTGATCTAGTAGGAGCAGTAAGACTCCCCAATACAGCCTTTAAGGGCAATGCCGGAACAGAAGTGACAACAGACATTCTGTTCCTCAAAAAGCGTGCGAAAGGCGAAGCGCCAACTGGTGAGTCCTGGACAGAAACACAGCCCGTTCAAATTGACGGCACCTCGGTCCCCCTGAATGAATACTACGTCCGTCACCCAGAGATGATGCTGGGAAAGATGGAACTGACAGGGACGATGTATCGAGGGAAGGAGCCAACCCTTGCCGGAGAACTGACGACTGATAGCCTCAGAGATGCCATGAGCGCCTTACCAGAAGGTATCTGGTCAAGGCGTGGGGAGAGAGAAAAGCCAGAACCTCTCACGAAGGTAGAGCCTGAACAACTGCGTGCCATCAAGGACGGAGGATACGGCGAAGTCAACGGTGAACTGGTCATCCGCATTGGCGACAAACTTGAGTCAGCCAAGCTTTCTGCAATGGATGCCTTACGGGTTAGGGGGATGCTTCGTATCCGAGATGCTGTGCGCAAGGTATTTGAGACGCAGTTAGAGGATGCAGGGGAAGAGCAAATCCTTGAAGCGCGTCAACGCTTAAACCAAGTCTATGACCAATTTGTCAGCAGATTTGGCGTTATCAGCGCCAACGAGAATACCCGCTTATTTGGGACAGACCCCGATCACCCCTTGCTTTTGTCTCTTGAAACCTACGACCCTGAACTAAAAACCGCTGCTAAGACCCCTATTTTTGAGAAGCGCACCCTTGATCGCTACCAGCCAGTTTCGCATGTAGAAACCGGAGCAGAAGCCCTCGCTGTCAGTCTGAACGAGAAAGGATCGGTCAATTGGGAGCGAATGGCTGAGCTTACTAGCGCAAGCCCGAAACAATTGCAGGCAGAGCTAATCGGCCAGGTGTTTCAAACGCCACAGGGAACATGGGAAACTGCTGATGAGTACCTGAGCGGAAATGTCCGTGCAAAACTGAGAACTGCCGAGGCAGCAGCAGGGATTAACCCTGTGTTTGCTCGCAATGTGGAAGCACTCAGAGCCGTGCAGCCAGAAGACATCAGACCTGGAGATATTCAGGCACGACTCGGCGCAAGCTGGATACCCAAAAGCGATATGCAAGACTTTCTTGCCGAAACACTCCAGATTCCAAAAAGCGATGTATCTGTTGCTCATGCAGGGCAAATTGCCACCTGGACAGTCAAACTGGACGTGCTGACCGCCCGAAGTGTGAGCAACACCACGACCTATGGCACCAAGCGCAAAAGCGCTGCTGATCTGATCGAAGACGCCTTAAATCTTAGAATGCCAACGATCTACGACACGCTTGCTGATGATACCCGTGTGGTCAATCAGACAGAAACCATTGCAGCCCGCGAGGCACAGCAGAAACTCAAAGATCGCTTTACGAAATGGGTATGGGAAAATCCAGAGCGCGCCGAGCGGTTAGCCAGGCTGTATAACGACACCTTCAACAACATCAGACTGCGAACCTATGACGGGTCGCATCTCACCTTCCCAGGCATGAATAAAACCGGGCTTCGACGAGGCGATTTGGACCCACACCAGAAAAACGCGGTCTGGCGGATGTTACAAAACAAAAATGCACTCATCGGGCATTGCGTTGGTGCAGGCAAAACAGCGGAAATAACAGCCGCGACGATGGAGTTAAAGCGAATGGGGCTTGCCAAAAAGCCCATGATTGTCGTGCCAAACCACTTAGTGGAACAATGGGGTGCAGCGTTTCTGGCCCTTTACCCCAACGCCAATATCTTTGTTGCAGGCAAGGACTTTTTCACCAAAGGAAATCGTGAGCGTGCGATGGCACGCATTGCCAGCGGCACCTATGACGCCGTAATTGTCTCCCACAAATCCTTTGAGTCCTTACCAGTTGGCGATGCTACTTTTAACCGTTTTGTACGGCGGGAAATTGCCAGTCTTGAAGAAGCTCTTCGAGAGGTACAAGCAGAAAGAGGCGAGAACCGTTCTATCGTCAAGCAGCTTGAAAAAGCCAAGAAGCGGCTGGAAGCAAAAATCAAAGATCGGGCAAAACGGGAAAGTAAGGATGATGGCGTCACCTTTGAGCAGTTGGGCATTGACCGTATCTTTGTCGATGAGGCAGACCTGTATAAAAACCTGGGATTCACCACCAAGATGCAGCGGATCGCCGGACTACCCAATACCGAGAGTAATCGGGCATTGGATATGTACATGAAGACTCGCTACCTTTCAGAACGAGGAGATGGGGTGGTTTTTGCCACTGGAACGCCAATCAGTAACACGATGGCTGAGATGTATACCCTCATGCGCTATCTTGCCCCGCAAGTGCTAGAAGCAGCAGGTGTATCCCATTTTGATGCCTGGGCCGCTAATTTCGGTGAGGCCGTCACCAGTCTGGAGCTATCACCTGATGGGTCAGGCTACCGGATGCACACTCGCTTTGCCAAGTTTGTGAACCTGCCAGAACTGTTATCACAGTTTCGCTCAATTGCTGATATTCAAACAGCAGAGATGCTCAACCTGCCACGCCCAGAAATGGCAGGAGGAAAGCCGAAGGTTGTTGTTTCGCCCGCATCAGCAGAGTTGAAAGATTATGTTTCGCATTTGGTTGAGCGCGCCCAACGAATCAGAACCGGCGGCATAGACCCACGCCTAGACAACATGCTCAACATCACGACAGATGGCAGAAAAGCTGCCCTGGACATGCGCCTGGTAGTACATGACGCAGAGCCACATCCAGAGGGAAAAGTTCTCAGGGCTGTTGAGAATATTTACCGTCTATGGAATGCCGATGCCAGCAAGGGGAAACGGCTCACCCAACTGGTCTTTTGCGATCTATCCACCCCACACCCTGACAGATTTAACGTCTATCATAGCCTGCGAACCCATCTCAGAGAGCGCGGCATCCCAGAACACGAAGTTGCCTTTATCCATGATGCTGACACCGATGCCAAGAAAAAAGCGTTGTTTGATGCAGTCAACTCTGGTCGGGTGAGAGTGCTGATCGGCAGTACCGAGAAAATGGGTGCAGGGACAAACGTACAAAGAAAGCTTGTTGCACTTCACCATCTCGATGCTCCTTGGCGACCACGAGACATTGAGCAACGGGAAGGACGAATACTTCGCCAGGGTAATGAGAATCCGCAAGTCGGCATTTACCGCTATGTCACCGAAGGCTCGTTTGATGCCTATATGTGGCAGACCTTAGAGACGAAGGCCCGTTTTATCCAGCAGGTGATGAGTGGGAAAGTGAGTGTGCGTGAGGCAGAAGACTTGGAAGGCGGGGCACTCAGCTACGCTGAAATCAAGGCCATTGCCTCTGGCAATCCGCTGGTATTGGAAAAGGTGAGAATTGATACTGAAGTAAGACGGCTTGATTTGCTACGTGCTGCTCACCTCAACCAGCAATACGACATTGGCAAGCAGGTTGCTAACTTACCTGGGCAGATTGCCAAGTCTCAGGCATATCATGCAGGGTTGTTGCAAGACATCACCAGACGTGATGCTAAGGCTGGAGAGTTTACCATGACGATTGCTGGCGTAGAGTATACGGGCAAAGGTGCGAGGGAGCAGGCAGGAGAAGCATTGCTCAAAACGGTTCTCGCTTCGTTATGGGGAGACAGCAGGGAAGCAAAGCACTTAGGCTCATACAAGGGCTTTGACATCCTCTGTCGGGTAAGCACTCGTGAAGGTGAAGCGCCAACCCTCTTCCTTCGTGGCACCCATACCTACGAAGCGAACCTCAATACCGAAAGCGCCCTGGGCACGGTAGCCAGCATTGAAACGCTGCTTCGCCACTTAGACCGCTTTGCTGAGGAAGAACAAGCTGAGTATGAGCGGCAAGAAAAAGCACTGGCAGATTACCGAGAGCAGCTTCATCGGCCCTTTGAGCAAGAGCAGCAGTTACGCGAGCTTCTTACCAAGCAGGAGGAAATAAACCACAAGCTTGATTTAGATAAGAGTGAAACGCAGGTGATAGCCGAGGAGGGGGAAGAAGAGAGGAGTAGAGAGCTTATACCTTTTGCCATCAGACGGACAGGACGTGCGCAGATACATACTGCTGTATCAGCAGACTAAAGAAAGAGGTTTCACCCCTTGCTGCAATACCCCTTGTGACTTCCTAGAATGCCCCTCTGATGAATTTTTTATCAATCAACGAGTATAATGTCATTATGAACGACTGTAAGGGGTCACAGGAGATTATGCTATGGAGCAGGACAGCAGGTTGATTGCCCAAGAAGCGAAAGCGTTGGAGCAGCAATTTCGAGCAAATGGCTTTCATGGGAGCAAAGACAACCCACCAATACTCGTGAAAAAAGGAAACCTGCCTCTTATTTTTTCTGCTCCTCATGCCGTGATTCACCCACGCAGCGGCAAAGAAAAAGGGAGAGAGTGGTATACAGGCACCCTTGCCTTACAAGTGGCATCTTTCACTGGCGCAAGTGCCATTGTCTATGCTCGCACATCGAATGAAGACCCAAACTACGACCCACCAGGCCCATATAAAGAAGCACTGCGTTCACTGGTAGAAGAAACACAACCAATCTGCGTTCTTGATCTACATGGGATGGCAAAAGGGTATGCGAAGGACGTGTGCATCGGCATAATAGGGGGAAAATCCCTCCGAGAAAAGGAGTGGATACTAGAACGGTTGCAAGATAGCTTTGCAGCGCATGATATGACGATGACTATTGATACCCCCTTCAATGCTGGTCATCCACACACGATTACCTTCTTTACCTCCACAAAGCTCTCAACACCAGCACTCCAGCTTGAGATCGATGGGCGGTTTCGTGAACCTGGCACACATCCCAGAGAATATGCCCAGCTTGTTTCAGCACTCATGCGCACAGTTACCCTTATCAAAAGTGGTATCAAATACCAACGATACGAGCAATCCGAAGAACCTCACGAATGGCACGCAGATGTAGAAGAACACCGAAGATTGTTGCAGGAAGCCAGGAAATACAAAAGACTTCACCCGCCAAGTGGTGAGATTTGGGTGTATCCACCCCTGGGCGAAAAGGAAGACTAATCTTGCTCATTCTTACCAGAGGATAGAAGCAATCGAGAGGAGGAAGAAATATGTTTGCTTCACCTGAGCAAATCTTGTTGTATATGCTCTTTGGCTATGAAACTGATGGAGGCAGAAACTCCTATCTATGGGACAATCCCCATTATTTTTCCCAACCCACAGGACAGGGCGGAAAAATGCTTGATGAGAACTTTGCTGAGTGGAGGCAGACTAAACGGGCGTTTACCAGGAATGAGATCACCGAGGGCATCTGGATAAAAATATCTGATACCGGACACACTTTTATGGTGAAGTTTCATCCTGACGGGAGCCTGTCAGAGCATGGAATGTTTGATGAACGCAACGAATGGGGCGGCAGATGGGAGCTTGTAGGCATAGCATTACGCATGACAATTAATGGGTATTCGCTCGATGTACTTGCTGCCAAAACCGGCTCTATCCATTCTGGCCTTGAAACGTCACCTGGGGAGGGACGACCCTCAACCTATTTTAAGGTGATCCACCTCCAATAAGCCACAAGGGAGGCTCAGTGATGATAGGTTTAGAACATCCTGAAGTTGCCAATTGGTTTGAACCGGCGGGCAATGGGGCCTGGCGTTGTAAGCAGACAGGCTTTACCATCAAGGGACCAATGCTCAATTTTTATCGCTCGTTTGGTGGAAACGGCCTTTACGGTCTTACCTATCTTGGTCTTCCTGTGACAGAAGAAGGATTACCTGCACTTGCAGGTGCTCCATTAATCGGGGTAGGGGTTACTGTCCAGAAGTTTGAACGAGCTACCGTTGCCTGTGACCCCCAACACATTCTCGATAACCCCCCAGGCAGTGGGCCTGTTTATCTCCTGCACGCTACCTTCAAATATCCTCTCTAGGTGGTGCTTGTGTGACGTACTCAAAGCTAGGCACTGATACCAAAACAGGTGAGCGGGTAGACATCTTCAAACTGTCTCGCTTGCTTGGCCTGTATATCATCGGCTTGCAGAGCATGGGCAAATCAGGACTGATTGAAGAACTGATTGTGCAGGATATTAAGCAAGAGATAGGCGTGTGTGTATTAGACCCACATGGCGAACTGGTAGACAATATCATTGCGAAGCTTCCTGACGAGAAAAAGGAAGAGAAAGTTATTTACCTCGACCTGGCAGAAACTCAGTATTATTTTGGCCTTAATCTCTTTGCCTGTCCTGACCCAACAAGTGATGATGAAATCACTAAAACAGTCAGTCAAGTAGCCCATGTATTTGAAAAATCCTTTGGGGTAAGTATGAGCGATACACCCCGCATCTATGATTACCTCTTCAATGGTGCATATACCCTGATTGCGAACCCTGGCTACACACTGCTGGATATACCGCTTGTCTTTACTAATGATCTTCGTCAGAAACTCTTAGCAACTGTGCCCTCCGCAGAAGTTCTTCGGTTTTGGGATGATGTTACCCAATTGCCCAAACCCGATCAATCAAGAGAAGAACGAGACGTATTGAGAAGATTGAATGATCTTTCTCATGCGCCGCTTCGCTTTATTGTTGGGCAATCTCACTCAACCATTGATCTTAGAAAGATCATGGATGAAGGGAAAATCTTGCTGGTCAAGCTGGATAGGCAACGAGAGCAAGCCACTAGCTTGATTGGCTCCATTATTGTTGCGCAGATATTAAACTCTGCCAATACCCGCCAAACGAATAAGCTTTTTAACCTCTATGCTGATGAGTTTCAGAACTTTGCAACCGAGGATTTTGCGATTCTTCTTGAGCAAGCTCGAAAGCGTGGCATTGGTGTCACAATGGCCCACCAGAACAGGGCACAATTAGAGTTAAGCGATAGGCAGGCAGACAAAAATCTGAAAGCACGAACGTTGAATGTTGGCAATCTAGTGGTGTTTCGTGTGCCAACCGATGCAGAGGAGTTAGCCAAACAGTTTAAGGCAATCACTCAACCAGGAGAGACTGAGTATAAGCCGGTGATGATACCAGATTATAAGTATACGTATGGGATGGTATGGGAGCCACCAGAGGCAGAGCAGCAGTTGCAGGAGGCCAAGAAAGCAACACAAGCATTGCGGGGAGTGCTGGGAGAGAAGGCACGTATCTTGTTTATGCTGCTTTCAGAAGAACACCGGAAGAGACACAGCTTCACAGGTGAGGTAAGTAACGACGCATATTACGCACTGGCAGACATTGATGTGCTAACGGACCCCCTCGATGCTCGTCCTATTTTCCATTATGATAATCTGCGGTCAAGTTACCTTCAAGATTTTTTTACCTGGTTCTGGCCCCAGTTTAACCCACCATTTCACCAACTCACCTTCGCCGATGTTACTCCTGTTCCTGACCCTGAAAAGTATCTGAATCATACTGAGCTTGAGCTTACCATACGGTTCTGGGCAAAGTTCCAAGCATATCTTTTAAAACATCCTGTTCTCACCCCTGCTGAGCAAAATATCAGCAGGCTTGAAACAAGCCAACCGCACTACCTCGCCTTTGTCCAGCAAGAGATTGCACGGCTGGTGAGGCTCCCAGGGGAGATGCAGTGGAATCACTTATATTGGTATGTGCCAGAGACAACCGATAGACAGCCTCCAAAACTTGAAGCTATCTATTATCCGCATATGCACGGGTACTGGCGAATCAATGAAGGACCAGCAGAGATTAAACAGTGGTTATCTAAGCAACTGCATGCTTTGGAAAAAGAGATCGATGAGGCAAAGGAACGGGAGAGAAAACTTGCTGCTCACTATGTCCAGAGGGCAGTAAAACAGGAACTGGTAGGGTATCATGCCAAGGAGGATGTCACCTGGCGCTGGGATAGGCGCGGAGAACGGATTGTAGATTCCAGGGAAACAGTGTACGAACAGAAACCAGGCTCAGAGGAGACAATAGCCAACGCCCAGGCACGAGTAGCAAACGAGCTTGGCAGACTGCCCAAGTTTACCGCAATGGTAAGGCTCTCTGATGGAGATGGGAACGTTGTTGAGCATACCATCCAAACCTTTGCGCCAGGGAAGGGATCATATGGGCAAACCCTCAGAGAGCGAATAGAAAGAATCCACCAGCGAAATATCAGGGACGGGTATCTGAAAGATCGGGCGCAAGTTGAGGCAGAAATTGTCCAAAGACAACAAGCATTAGCGCAATCTCTGCAAGTCGAACAGAGTAGGCCCGCTCTCACCCCGCAAGCGCAACGAAGAGTGTTGCTTTGTTCTTCGTGTGGAGCTTCAAATCAGACAGGTGCTTTGTTTTGCAACCAGTGCGGGGCGAAATTATAGCCTACCAAGTGCTATATCGAGGGTCTTTTTCCATTGCTTCCTCTGTAATGTCAGGTTGCTGCAAGACGGTATAAAAATGGTAGGTGGTCTGGTCAGGATGGACTGGTGTTTCTGTTGCTGAGGCAATCTGAGCAAGTACCTGCTGTTGATGCTCGCTAAGGGTAACATTGCCGATGCCTTCAACGGTTATCTGTTCTCGTAACTCTTTTCTCAACTGGTCTTTCTGCCTGGGCGTGAACTGGTCATAGGCAGCAATACCATATGCGCTGGCAATAGTGCTAAAAAATCGTTGCCTCTCTCGTAATTCCCCGTCGCTTATGTTCTGTCTTGAGTTAAGCACATCAGGGTTTATTCCTGCTTTCCGTAGCCCTCTTCTACCTGATTCGCTTTGCATACGTCTTCTGAAGCGGGGCGAATAGTCGTTTGCTCCTTCTACAATTTGGCTATACATCCACCATTGCGGGTAAAAATCAGTAAAGCCACGTCCTCTTCTTGTTTGTTGTGCCTCCCTCATTAACCGTACTAAATCTGTCGCAATAGGCGATAGCACTGCACCGCCTGATAGATCGCCCCCCCGTCTCTCACCGTTTCCTGCTGCTCCAGTTCCGCCTGGCTCAAATTGTTGAAACGCTGGTCTAAATGGTTGCGGTTTCCCTCCGCTTTCAATACCCATATTCTCTTGCCTGCTACATCCTATAGCAAGCAGGAGGATTAAATCACAACCATTGACGGATTGCAACTTTTGAGGCTAGAATACTGACCAGAAGATTTGTTCCACAACTAAATAAGGGGTACTGCGATGTATGAGTCACCATGCACGCTTTCAGCAGTGGACGAAAAGCTCTTGTTGGCAGTCCACAGATTTCACTACCTCACCCTCAGCCAGCTTGTACATTACCTGGGCTACTCTGATCGCTCAAAAGGCTCTAGCAACTGGCTTGGAGGCTTTCTCAAAGAGCTTGTTGCAGGCAACTATCTTGCCGCCCAGCACTTACCTCGTGTTGCCTCCTATGGCAGAAACCCACTCATTTACAGCCTCTCCACCAAAGGCATCCACCACATTGAAGCCCTGGGTCTTACCGTTCAGACGAAACTCACTCCTGCCGAGCAGGAGCGAAGCTTTCTGTTTTTAGAGCATACGCTCAAGCTGAATGATGTCTTGATTGCCGCCTGTTTAGTTGAAAAACAGATTGCAGGGATAACCCTGGCAGACTTACAGCATGAGCGGGTATTAAAGCACCATCCAACCAAAGTGCAGATTGATGGGAAACAGGTGTCAGTGATTCCTGATGCCTGGCTTGATTTCCGGCTCACCCCTCCGTTTAGCAAGGCAAACGAACAGGTTGCAATCTGTTTGGAACTGGACAGGGCAACTGAGGATGTCTGGAAAGTGAGGGCAAAAATACGCAACTATGTCGCCTTTGCTGGAGGAGCATATCAGGCAGCATTTGGCACCAGCGCTTTAACCATTGCTTTTGTGGCAACAAGTGGTGGTGATCGTCGAGTACAGCAGATGAAAATCTGGACACGGGAAGAGTTACGCAAACTCAATGCTGCTGCCTTTGCCGACCTGTTCTTGTTCACTGCACTGGACGAGGGTGCTGTTGACGGCCTTACACTGTTTACCAGTCCCGTGTTTCAGAGCCTTTCGGCGTCTGGGGTTGCCCTGTTGGAACAATGAACAGCACCTTTGACTATCTATCGTTTCGGGCAATCATAGGGTATTATTATTACCCAGCATAACCCTGCTCTATGTACTCCGTTCCCGCAAGAAGTATCGGGGGTACAGTCTTGGCAACACAGGAAAAATCCACAACTGAACAAGAACGGTTCCAGGAATTAAAAAAGAGGATAGAGGAACAAGAACGAAAAATAACTCAGCAATTTGGTAGCCAGGCTCGCTCTGTCACTCTTCGTGATATAGAGAAAAGTTCAGGTTCTTCTGCGCTGCACGAATTGTTCTTAGGTACGGCTGCTTACTATTTTCTCTTTTTATGGATAACTATCCCGCTCTGGGTTGTCTGTTGGCTCTGCAATATCTTCTTTCAATGGACTATTCCTCTCTCCTGGTCATTATTTTTCATCATCCATCTCTTGCTGCTGCCAATAGCAGCGTGGGTGGGGTATGAATATAGTTATAAAAAATGGGTCCAGGAGAGAACAAAGAGTATTCTCTTGCAAAGAGAAAGAGAAGTCCAAGCAGCAAAAGCTGCTGTATGGGAAACAGAGATAAAAAAGGGAATAACAGATCATATTTGGAAGGGAGGAGACGTAGAAGTACAGAGTGCGTTTGGTTGGCATGTCGCTTTTTCTAACAAACCATCATGGAGGATTATTGATCCGCCAGTATACGCTTCTAGTTACTGCTTCTTCTTAAAAGAATTCATTGCAGGCGAGAAGAAAAAATACCGAGACGATCCAAACACAAAACGAGCAATTGCACAGCGATTGGAAGCGCATAAGAAGCAGGTAGAAAGAAGAGCGCAGAAGAAAGCTCTTCCTGCTGCAAAGTCGTCTTTGCCCATCATTGCTCATGGAAATCAGGCGTTTCAAAAAACAGTGGAAGACGTGCTGGCGGAAATGAAAAGCAAAGTCCCCTATCGGTATACAGAGGTTATGCGTTTTTTTGATAAAGCAGAGTATGTTCCAAAGTTTGCCGAGGAGTTTTCTGGCCGTTCAGACGGCTTATTTACTATCGACGGTTCAGGTAACGGCACACGCCTGAATTCCCCTGAGTGGTTTCGGCATGTGTTCCTCCATGAAGTGGGCCATCGCGTAACATTTTGGCTTTATGGGTATCACACGATGGATAATCAAACAATGGAAGATAAAGCAAATCAATATGCAGATCAGGTAATGGAAGAAATGGGATATTAGCGGTTTCATAAGTGGTGGGAAATGGAACATCCTGCTGCTTGTGAGCATGGACCATTGCCGCTTTCTTACTAGAATGACATGGGAGCTAGTTTCCGCTCTTCCTCTGTTTTCGTGCGTGTATAGATATGTCTCCCCTGTGCATCGCTCCCTAACGATACAAAGCCTTCTTCTGCTTGCTGCCTTGCAATCCGATGATTGTGCATATCTGGTAGAACAAGACGTAAATCGGCCTTGTGGGAATCAAGAATGACATACGCAAGTTCTTGTCTGGTAAAAGTATCTTCTTTCAGTTCTTCTTTACTCAGTTTCCGAGGAATGGCAAGCAAACCTTCCTCTTTGTACAATTTGGCAAAGTAATCATTGACAATGGCAAACCCTCTCTGCTCCATTGCCGTCGCTATTTTCTCGTCTCCACACCATACGTTTTCTTGCTGAGGCTTCCACTCATATCTTGCCAGGGGATCAGCCTGCCTTCTTGCTCCTTCTCTGTTGTTATGTGCTGCAAAATTTGATTGTCCGAATGGTCGTACTCTTCTCTCCCCTCCACGCAACGAAGCATACCACTGAGCAATCCTCTGTGAAATTGGGACATACCCTTCTCCACCTATCCTCTTCATAGACGGCTTGTAGTATAGAGGATATTGTTGAGTTTTGCAAACGATTAGTTACCCAGAGGTCTGCTCCGTGCGGTTTTACCTGTTCATCCATTGCTAGGCCATCTGCAAAAAGCAGCGGTATAGCCTTGCCTCATCTAAGTTTCCTTGTTGGAACAGTAGCCTTCTCCAAGGTCGTAAGCGAGCGAATGCTGACGCTGCGGCTTTGCCGACAGCACAAGCAGAGCGAGCATGAAATGGGGTCAAATGAATCCTTGTAGTCTGCCTGTATGTTTGGTATAGTGTCCCTGCTGCTGGCTCGCAGCGGAAACTGCGAACCAGGAAGTAGAGAAGCTAATAGTCTTCTGGGTACATCATGGTAAAGGCATTACCATCTTCGATCACCCAGACTTTCTCATCGTTCATGCTGGTAACAAACAGTTGCTCCTCTTCTGGAAGAGTTGGCATACTATGCTTTCGCCAGTGAACAAACTCATTCCATATCTCCAGCAATCCTGCTGGAGTTACTTCTTCAAACAAATGAGTTGTTGCAACGATTGGTTTTCCCTGGCTTAACTCTTTCCAGCGATTTTTGAAGACTTCAACCAGCACCCCGTCTTCAATTGCTTGCTCCAATGTGTACTTAACAATAACATTCGACACTCGTCCTCACCTCCTTTCTGTCAGCGGGTCTTGTCCTGCTGGCAACAAAAACAAGCCCCATAGAAATCGTGCGTCAAGGTGCCGTCGCCTCTGACGGCATTCCGAGCGCCCCTGCGAGGAATACTTGACGCATAACGATTTTAGGGGGCTAAACTGAGAAGGCAGAAGGACAGAGCGGTTGGTGCTGATGCGTTAGCATCTCATAAGGGCAAAAGCAGAAAGAGGGTACATCCGCAGAGTAGGGGGGAATTCTGCTTTTGCATCCCTGTGGCAAGCCGAAGATTTTACTAGAGATCGTCTGTGAGCTTGCGAACAGGTACGAGATCAGGAAAATCTGAGGCAGTCGGCGGCAAAACATGCGTTTTGAGTGAGTGTAACATCACGTCTGCCGACTGCCTCAGAGTATCTCCGGCTTGCCTTCCCCCCTTTTCTCATCTCTCTCCGACTGTTTTTGGAAACAACAGCCTAAACAACAGTCTAGGCACTACTGCGTTTTCTCTTCTTTTGCCTCTACTGTACGCCTATTTCTCAACCACTCTTCATACTCAGTTCGTAGCACTCGATATTCCCGACCTACCTTGTAGGCTGGTAAGTCCTTGGTTCGTATCAATTCTCGTATGGTGTCCTCTGATAAATCCAAATCCTGGGCTATATCTACCACCTTCAAAAACCGAGGTTCCACTGTCCACCTCTCTTTTTTTCCTAGTATACCCGACTGAACACTTTTTATGCTCCATACATTTGCGTCCCTTGACAAAGAGCTTGTCAAATCAAACTAATCCGTGTATACTCTTCTTATCCGTGTTATTCCATACATTGACAGATAAGGGGGGTTTACACCGCACTAACAAACATTTCTCTGCAAGGTTGATTTTTTAGGTATTGTCGGGTATAGTTTGGGGGAGAAACGAAACAGGGGCGTTCCTGCTGGTAACAGAGAACACCCCATACCCCGCAGGCAAAGTCACTTGCATGCGATTACCCTCGTTATACCACACCTCGCATGTCTGTGACTTACTTGCTGGTAGAAAGGCAACGTGAGTCACCACGATGTCAGAAACGCCTTCCTCTTCGTACCCCCAGTCTGTCCTTCGTTCTACAGACCAGCCTTCACGTCTGGATGTCGAACGAGTCTGCCTGGTACTTATTCGTATTGCCAGGCATCTGCAAGGGGGAGAGCATGAGAACCTTTCAGCCACGGACCACAACCACCCGTCAGCAGCCATCACTGGGTTGGGGACAGATCGAACTGGACACTAACGCTGGACTTGGTATCTACGCCCGCCAGAGCACGCTTGCCCAGGTGAAAAACTACCGTCAGTCAACTGAGATGCAGACAGACGACCTGGTAGACTTTGCTAAACGGTTAGGCTGGCAAGAAGAGCAAATTATTCTCTTCACCCAGGACTTAGCCAAATCGGGCAGGCTACGGATTGACCAGCGGGAAGGGCTGCGCTGTCTCATTGAACGTATTGAAGCAGGGGAGATCAAAACCGTCCTTGTTTTCTTGGAAGACAGGTTGTTTCGAGACGAAACCGGCATTCAGTACAACGTCTTCATTGACGTGTGTAAGCGGCATGGTGCAATTGTCATCACTCCGCACATGACCTACGACTTTGCCAATCCCTTCCACATCAAACAATTCCGCTGGCGCTGCGAAGAAGCAGCAGACTATCTGCGGGATTATGTCATTCACCGCTTACATGGCGCAAGAAACCGCATCCTCGAAAGCGGCAAGTGGGCAGGCAGACCCGTACCCATTGGGTATCTTGTTGACCGGCAAGAATACTTTCTCGTTGAGGGGAAAGCCGTTGTCAACCCCACCTACCGCAAGCTTATTCCCTACGAACCACATGCGAAAGTTGTCCGGTGGCTCTTCAAGCGGTTTTGGGAAATGGAGGGAAGAGTCCGGCCTCTGTGCCGCGAATTGTTGCAGCATCCATATCTCTTTCCTGATTTTGAACCGGATGTTGACGTGAGCGCCTATCTTTCTCAATACCAAGCCAAGAGTGTGCCTGGCGGCTACCATCTCTCACGCCCAGGGCTTATAGGGTTGCTCACCAACGTGGCATATATCGGCTACTGGGTCCATCAAGGCCAGGTTATCAAAAAAGATAACCATGAGCCACTTGTGGACGAGGAGCTTTTCTGGTATGCGTTTAACCGTCTGTCTCCGTACACCATCACAGGTGAACGCAATGAACAGAAGAAGGGGTACACCCGGTACGCTCGAAAAGAGCCAATCCCCGCACTGTTGAAATATGTCATCGGCTCACGCGAAGGTGGACGGGTGTACGTGACCACCTCTGGGTTGACAGACCAACCCATTTACGTGATCGAGGAGCGCGAACAGCGTCTTACACTCAAATACCACGCAGCAACACCATGCGCAGAGATTGACACCCTCTTTGCCAACCGCCTCATTGAACACATGAAGCAGACAAAACGGTTTGAACATTACCACGAATATGGTGAACAGCTTGTAAAGGAGCGTCAACAGCTTATCAAGTCAATTGATGACCAGTTGGCCGAGATTGACAAACAAATGGACGCCATCGTTGCCACTCTCTCGCAGCCTCGGATGAAAGATGAAAAAGACCCAAAAATAAAGAGGCTTCGAGAAAAACTCTTTGAAAAAGATGCCATGCTTGAAGAGCAGGAGGAGGAACTGAAGAAAAAACGCGAGAGTCTCCTTAACGATCAGACACCGCAAAAACTCATGGCATATTACCTGCTTGCTGATCGGATAGCGCAGGACTGGGAGAGCATTCCTTTTGAAGATCGGCAGGCATTATCCAATGGACTGGTGAAAGGTGTCTATCTTGATGAAATGACTTCCCATTGGCTACGGCTTGAAGTTGAATGGCTTGATCCCCAGTGGGGAACAGAGCGAACCTACGTATTTCGTCGCAAGAGCGCCCACAAGGAGTGGACAGAAGAAGAGAATGAGGTTATCAGAACCCTCTATCCAGAGGTAGCAAGAGAGGAGATTTTAGAGAAGCTGCCACGTCGCACCTGGGCGGCAATCATTATCCAGGCACGAAAATTAAAGGTCAACCGGCTGAGAAACCTTGTTAGTGCGTTTGCTGTTTCCGATACCTTGAGCGTGGAAGATTTGACTTTTATGCAGGAGGCGGGTATTGCGGTAGGCGAAACATCATGTCACAAGTGGGAAATCGTAGACCGGCTGCGATCATCAGCTTAATGGCCCGCCCATCGGATGCCGCATCGTTCGCGCTGATTTCCGGCTTGACTGCCGACCAGATTTCCGATTCGTTGTGAATAATCACGCTGCCTGGCTCCGGCGGATACGCATATTGCATACGCTTCAACTCAATCGCCTTCGCGTCCGCGCCCAGCAGCTTCACATCCCACAGAAACGCCGTCTTGTATTTGTTCAGCCGCACTCGATCTGTCAGCCAGTCCTTATAGCGCCGCAGCCAGGGCAGCAGCGTTGCCAGGTCCGACGTGCCGCGCTTCGCATTTGAAACCTTGTGAATCGCGAACTGCATCACCTCGCGCCCGGCCTCGAACCAGCGCCCCTCGGTATCCAGCACGCCGCGCTGCACAGGCGATGGGTCGCCAGGGATGGTCGACGATGGCCCCACGGGCCGCTGATGAAAGCGCAGCGGCTTCTCGATGTTGTCGGGGTCCGTCTCAATCTCATCAATCGTGCTGGGGTCGATCTGCCCGATCTTCACGCTGCCATCGATGGGGTTCACAAAGAAGCGGATAAACTGCTCGCCATAGACGCTCAGTTCCGTGCAAATGTCATAAATGCGCGCGTCCATGCGGTTATCGGGGTCGCGCCAGAAGGCATCGATGACCCGCTGCACCCGCCGATTCGCCGCCGAAACCATGAGGCCACGCCCCAGCGTAAAGTTCGTCGTCGTCTCGACAATCGTATTCGCCAGCGGGTTCGCGTTATACGCCTCGTAGCACTCGTTGTGCAGTTCCAGATAAACGGCTGGCTGCACATCCTTCATATACCAGTTGTCCGAAAGCCGCCGCCAGAAGAAATCTTCCTCCGTCCCGGCAGTGTTGCGGCCCCAGTACCAATCTTCCTGGGTCAGCGGTGGCTCCTGCGCGCCCAGCGCCATCTCCTCGCGCACCGGCTGTGCCTGCGCGCCCTCACCCTCCGCGCGGCCCTCCTCCCCGGAACCGATCATAAACGCAAACACGCGACGCATCGTCGTCTGCCAGGCCATATCTTCCTCCCCTCACTTACACAACTATCATTCACTAAGACAAGGCTGACATCAGAAGCGGTAGCCTGCTTGTAGCGCCGCCGTCCCTGGCGGCCAAACGCTTCGCCGGTTTGCCCAGCCACAGCTACAAAGCAAACTCTTCAGGAATACACACGTACACCCACTGCCAATCTTGGAGATTGACCTTCGCTGGGTTCTCTTTCACATACTTAATGATTCGCCAGAAAACACCCTCATTCCGGATGAGATGATCATAATATTCGCGCTGCCAGAATGCTCCTTGAAATCCAAACAGGCGCTGCACCCGATTGGCAGTAAATGACTTCCAGGAGTGTAAAATCTCGGACAAAGTATAGGGAGCAAGAGGCTGGACAACCACATGGACATGATTCGGCATGATACACCAGGCGAAGAGCCGGTAGCGGATGCCATCGAAATGGCCGAGCGCGTGCTTAACCACCTCGGCCACATCTGGAGTTGCCAGATGACATGCCCCCATACCAGTATCAAGGTAGCGCTGAATGCGTCTTGAAACGAGGAGTTCTAAATGGTCCTTTTCTTCAATCGAGAGCGGTTGGCCCTTTATCTGTGCCCTCACCAATAGCGCTTCGCGCTCAGCCTGATAATGCAGCAGAACTTGTTGAGGGAGCGCATCTGCCAAGCGGAAGGTCACAAAGTAGGCCGCATCATCTCGTTCCCAATGGGGAAGATAGCTTCGACTTCTTAGCACAGCCAGGTCTGGATGGGGAGGATCAGATAGCTTGTTATCATCCATACACCACACCCCCGAAGCCTATAATTTCCAGGCTGTTTTTACATCTATATGGTAGCCTTCGTACTAATTCAGCGATTGGCCGCCAGGGACGGCGGCGCTACAAGCAAAGGTATTCTGCCTATAGGGCGGCCAATCGCCACGCCAGCACTGACGTTACGCTACCAGTTGTACCCCAGCTTATCCGCACGCCTGCGTGCGCGCTCGGCCTCCCCATAGCGGCCCAGGTGCGTCAGCAGATTGGCCTTGTTGTGCCAGGCAGGCGCGTACTCCGGGTCGCAGAAGTTCGCCTGGTCATAGCATGCCAGCGCCCGCAGCGGCTGCCCCAGCGACTCCAGCACAAAGCCCTTGCCGTTGTGGGCATCGGCAGAGGCCGGGTCCAGCGCCAGCGCCACGTCATAGGCCGCCAGCGCCTCCTCATCGTTCCCAAGCTCGCGCAGCACATCCGCCTTGCACAGCGCAATGCCAAAATTATCCGGCTCCAGTTCCAGCGCGTGCGCATAGGCAAAGAACGCCTCCTGAAAGCGCCCAAGCTCCTGAAGCAGTTCGCCTTGCTGCGCGCAGCATTCGGCATTGTCCGGCTCCAGCCGCTGCGCCGTGCCATAGGCCGCCAGCGCCTCTTCATCGCGCTCCATCACCTGAAGCAGATCACCCATCGACATATAGAAATCGGCGTTCTCCGGCTCCAGGTCACAGGCACGCTCAAACGCCGCCAGCGCCTCCTCGTGGCGTTCCAGATTCCACAGCAGACTGCCCTTATTGCTATAGGCTTCAGCCAGCGTCGAATTCAGCGCCAGAGCCTGGTCATAGACCGCCAGCGCCTCCTCATACCGCTCCTGCTGAATCAATGTCTCGCCCTCAGCCATCAGGCGTTCGATCTCTTCTGCGCTCATCTGCAATTTCCTTTAGGCAGCTTCAGCAGCCGCTCAGCCCGGACCATCCTAGAGGGGAACCCAATCTTCCGGCTCGCTCTCATCCTCATTCCAGGTAAGACGTTGTTTTGCCAGATGCCGTTTCCAGCGGCGATCAGCGCGATAGGTATCCAACGCATCGCGGTAGCGCCCCAGATGCAGCAGCGCCATCAGATACCCTTGTTCAGCGCGCCGCCGATATTCTTTGCTGCCGCCCCATTCGTTGCCCGTCACGCGCGCGTGGTCATAGGACTCGCATGCCTCTTCATAGCGCTTCAGCGCCATCAGCGCTTGCGCCTTGTACAGCCCCGTCCCGTGATAATCAAACCTCTGCCCGCCATCCAGCCGATCACACAGGTCCAACACCTCTTGATAGCGCTGGAGGCGCACCAGCGCCTCCGCCTTTTGCGCATACGTCGCGCGGCTTGGCATCTCAAGCTGCAACGTTTGCTGGCAAAAGTCCAACACCTCTTGATAGCGCTTCAGCGCCAGCAGCGCCTCGCCTTTGCCTGTGCGCGCCTGGCGCAGCAGCGGCTTCAGGCGCAGCGTCGCCTCAAAAGCCGCCAGCACCTCTTCATAGCGCTTCAAGCGCTTGAGCACCTGCGCCTTGTGATACCACGCCAGCACATCTTTCTCGTCCACCGCCAGCGCCCGCTCGCAAACCGCCAGACTCTCATCATAGCGTTTCAGCTTCGCCAGGGCTTTACTCTTATTCAAATACATCCCGCCGTTGTTCGCGTCCAGCGCGATAGCCTGGTCATACGACGCAATAGCATCCTCGTAGCGCTTCAGATGCGTCAGCACATTGCCCTTGCCAAAGTGTGCCGCCGCATCGTTGGGGGCCAGCCGCAGCGTCCAGCTATACGCCGCCAGCGCCCGATCATAGCGGCTCAGCCGGGAGAGCGCCTCCGCCTTGTTGCGATGCGCCAGCGCGTTGTTGCGATCAAGCTCGATAGCCTGCTCAGCCGCCGTCAGCGCGTCTCGCTCATTCTGAAGCTGCAACAGGACGCTCGACTTGCCAATATAGCTGCCCACCTGATCGGGATTCAAATAAATAGCGCGCCCATAGGCATACAGCGCTTCCTCGTGGCGGCGCAGCAGCGTCAGCGTATTACCCAGATTATGATACGCGCTGGCATCGTTGCGGTCCACCTGCACCGCCCGCTCGAACGCGGCAACCGCCTCCTGCGGGCGGCGCAGACATAGCAGCGTAATGCCCTTGCTGCTCCAGACGCTGGCCTGCTTGGAGTCAAGCGCCAGCGCCCGCTCGAACGCCTCCAGCGCGCCCGCGTACTGGCGCTGCTTCAACAGTTCCTGTCCCTCGTGAATTGCCTGGGTAAGCTCTTCAGTGCTCATGCTCTTCTGACGTTGCTCCCTCAGCAGCGTGATCAGACCACCCCTGCTCTCCCAGCCTCGTTTATCTAATCGTCTTTTATATACCACGAAAATGGCTCAAGATGGTGCTTTAGTATATCAGACCGGCTAGCACGCCCGCGCTGGGCAATTCAAGCGCTAGCCCAAAAGGGGTATCAGCCGTCTCCCAGGTCGCGCGCCTGCTGATAAGCCGCCTCAGCCTCTTCCATCCTGCCCAGCGCCTTCAGCACATCGCCCTTGCTTGCATACGCCAGCGCCCAGCCGGGACGCTGCCGCAGCGCGTACTCCAGTGCCGCCAGCGCCTCCTCGTCGCGCCCCAGCATATGCAGCGCCCGGCCTTGCCGCTGATACAAATCAGCCGTATAGGGGTCCATCTCGATCAGCGGGGCCAGCGTTGCCAGCACCTCTTCATAGCGCTTGAGTTCATAAAGCACATCCGCGCCCTCACAGCGATACACCTCATCGTAAGGCGACAACTCGATGACCCGTTCATACACCGCCAGCGCTTCCTCATACCGCCGGAGTTTGCCCAGCGCGCGCCCTCTGCCAGCATACGCGCCCGCGTCATGCGCGCCGCACTGGAGCGCGCGGTCATAGGCCGCCAGCGCTTCCTCGCTGCGTCCCAGCGCCAGCAGCGCGTTGCCGCGCCCCAGATGACCAAAGGTCTGTTGAGGCTCCAGCCTGATCGCCTGCTCATAGGCCAGCAGCGCTTCCGCGTAGCGCTGGAGCGCGCAAAGCGTATGCCCTTTGCCCCGAAAAGGCCGCGCATCGTAAGGGTTCAGCTTCGTCGAGCGCTCATAGGCCGCCAGCGCCTCTTCGAAACGTCGCCCCTCAAAGGCTCTGTCCCCCAGACTCGCCCACAGGGCGGCATGTCGAGCGCTGCGCATGGACACCTCCCAAAGAGACCCAAGATAGTGCTGAGCATTCTCCTCCCTAGTATATCAGAGCGAGAAGTCATTTCAGCCCCTGGAGGCGGCCTTGCTCGTGTTGGTCTTTTCAACCCCAACGTCGTACAATAGCATCAACCGATAGCAACATCGTCGCTTCTTTTGTCTCAATATAAAGGAACAGCCATGCGTTTCATGCGGCTTCCCATCCTCATGGTAGTCATCGCCCTGGCCGCGTCGCTTTCGACGCAGTTCGAATATCTGCTGCGCTTTGGGGCAATGGCCTTGGCCGCCCTGACCATCCTGGGCGCGCTTAGCGACATCCAGCGCGCCGCGCGCAACGCCAACGGCATGCCGCGCGAAGACCTGCTCAAGCTCTGGTTTGGCAACAAACTGCGCGAGCAGCACACCTGGGAAGCCCTCACCGCGCAGGTGACCGAAACCGCCAGCGCGCTTCGCCTGCCATCGCCAGCCCTGCCCGCGCTTCCACCTCCCAACCCCAGCGCCAACGGCGCTCGCAGCCGTTCCTCCATCCGCCCGTTTAGCTCAGCCGGAAAGTCGCACTCAGCCAACCGGACAAGCGCCGACATTGAAGCAGCGGATAATCAGACATCTCCAACACCCGCGCGCTCAGCATGGGGGCCGCTTTTGCGCCTGCTCGCCATCGAAGCCGCCAGCGAGGCCATCGTCATTGCCGCCATCGTGCTGAACTGGCTCCTGCCCGCGCCAGGCACCAGCAGCGGCGAACAGATCGCCTTGCTCATCCTTGGCCTGCTGGCGCTGGGGCTGCTCTTTTACGATTGGCGGCTGCTGCGCCGCTTCGTCGCCGCCGTTCAGGCAGAAATCGCTCGGCACACCCCTCAGACCTCCACCAGAGCCACATCCAGTTCATAGCTCACGCCCACTTGTTGGCTGTGCAGATCGGCCACGCGCTCCACCAGATCATCGAAATGCACCTGCGCCGTCTGTCCCTGCGGATCAGTGAAGCTCAGCGCCGTCGCCACCTTCACATACGACACCCACAGCGCGTCGCGATATTGCTGGCCCGTCAGTCCGGTCGGCGTCCCGTCATACTTCGCCAGATCATTCAGCGCCAGCGCCGTAAAGCGCCAGACGCGCTTGCCCGGCCCCAGGTCCACATAGCTTTCGTTGCCATCGGCCCGCACCGTCGCCCGGCGCACGCGGGGCCGTTCCAGCAGATACGTCCCCGGCTTCACCAGATAGCCGGTTCCATCCAGCACCAACTCGCAATCTACCTTAATCGTCGGCATAAGGCCACCTCACCTCCTCATCCCTGGTCGTCGCGCCGGTTGGCCTGCTTCTCCACCAGACCCTCTTCCGTCACGCGCAGCCCGCGCCGCGCCAGCGAGCGCTTGATCGTCTCCAACAGACGCCGCAGCCCCTCGTTCTCTTCTTCCAGCAGGCGCATACGCTCTTGCAACGCCTCCACCTCGGCCTTATACGCCTGAGCCACTCGTTGATAAATCTCCTGCGACGTGCTGGCAATCGTCTTTTTCCAGGCAGCCCAGCCCGCCACAAACACCAGCAAAAGCGTCACAGCATTCACCCAGCCCAGCGCGTCCAGGCCATGTTCCAACCATGTAACCATCTTCATGCGGCCAGTTGGTCACTGGCCTTCACCTCCCCACTTCACCATAGGTCAGCACGAGCAAAAGCATGTTACAACGCGGCATCCAGCCTGGGAAGCTGATACACAAAGCCCAGCCCATCGGCAGACATACCGCCATCCATATCCAGACACAGCCCATCAGCATAGATATATGGCTCGGTAATATCTTTTGCTGCCTGGCCGTTCATATGGAAAATAGGCACATGCCCGTGAATAATCCGGCGGCCACCGTAGCGGCGCAGGAACTCACGCGCGTTCGTTTTTCCCCCAGCGCGGTTGTCATTAAAGAACCCGCGCGTCCTGAAGCCCGCAATCAGCCGCGCCCAGACCGGCGCGTCCTCCCCTTGCAGAATCTTCCTGATAGCCGCGTTCACCGCTTCCACCGAGGAGCCATACTCCCGGTAAAAGAGCGCGTTGGCGTGCATAAACAGATGCCCGCCCACCAGCGCCATTGCCGGAAGATCGGTCAGCCAATCGATATGTTGCGGCGTCAGCCCCGCCAGATCGCGCACCACGCCGCCTGCCTCTTCCCAGGTTCGCTTCAATTGATAGCCCCGCGTAAAACGTGGCCGACCGGCAAAGCGCTGCGCCGCCAGCAGCATCACCTCGTGATTCCCCAGCAGGCTTGCCACCTGACCGCCTGCCACAGCGGCTTCGCGCTGCAAACGCATCACCAGGTCCAGCACGCCAAGGCCATCCGGCCCGCGATCAAAAAAATCGCCCATGAACCAGAGCGTCGCCGCGCCAGCCGCCCATGAGAGCCTATCCGTCGCCAGGCCCGCGCCACGCAGCAGCGCAATCAACTTCCCCAACTGCCCGTGAATATCGCCAATTACATAGACCGGTTCGTCTGCTGTCACTATTACATACCTCTGAGACCTTGCTTATGATGATAAGCGCCCGCTTTCTATCATACCAAGTTTCAGGAGCGCGTGCCAGCCTGATTGTGACATCGGCCATAGCGCGTGGCCGCAGCTATGCTATACTTGCTTCCAGGCGCGGCCAAATCGCCACAGGTCTGGCGAGAGCCGCAGGGAGGCAAAGGGCGCATGCTCGACCCCAGCAAGATCAGCTTTCGGCCACTTCAGCGTGCCGACCTGCCACTGCTCTATACCTGGCGCATCGCCGCCCATGTTCGGCAATGGTGGGACGCGCCCGCCTCGTATGACGCGCTGGTCGAGCAGTTCACTGCCCGTCTGAACAGCAAAGAACCGCCGTTCCCGTTTCTCATCGTCTATGAGCAGACGCCCATTGGCTACATTCAGAGCTTCCCTATCCAGAGTTGGCGCGAATATCACACCGCCATTCAGGTGGAGGAAGAGGCCGCAGGGGTCGATATGTTCATCGGTGACCAGCGTTATCTGCATCATGGGCTGGGCGGCCCCATCCTGCGACAGTTCTTGCAAGAGATCGTCTTTAGTGATGAAACCGTTGTCAGTTGCATCATCGGCCCAGAGCCAGAAAACACGATCGCCATCAAAGCCTATGAAAAAGCAGGCTTCCGGCATCTGAAAACCATGCATATACCGTTTCTAGGCGAGACTTACTATCTGATGCGACTCGCCCAGTCAGAATTGAGATAGATTGATCGTTCTATGCCGCTTTTTATTCGTTTATTTGAACACGCGCCATCGCGCCTTTACGGCTATCTGCTGCTGCTGCCCATCGTGACAGTCCCTGGCACCATGGGCCTGGCGTTTTTGATACAGACCGGGCCGCCATTGCTGCATATCGACCCGGCCAATGGCCGCTATCTTCACGACCCCTTCTGGCCGCTCATCCTCGCGCCAGGGCTGCTCAATCTGCTGCCCTGGCTGGGTATCTTCTCGGCCAGCACGCTCAGCGCGCGCCTGCGCTTCCATGCGCGGCTGTCCGGAGGATTGGGCGCGCTGCGCCTGCTCGCGCCCATCATCATCTGGACCGTCACCGCGCCACCAGCCACCATGACCGCCTGCCCAAACCTGGAACCCTGCGGCCTCAACGCGCTGCTGTGGGCCATCGGCTTCAGCGCCGCCCTCTGGGTCGTTACCCTGCTCTGCTGGCTGGTCATCCTCGTCCGCGAATAGCCTTACCACTCCAGCCAGTCCAGATTGACAGCCACATTGCCCGCGCCCGCCAGCGGCAGCCAGATCACGATGCCCGTCCCTGGGGGCAACAGCGCCTCGGCAAGCTCAGGCGGCAATTGCAGCAGTTCGCCCGCCGCCAGCGACACCAGATCAGTCGTATTCGCCGCCGCCGGAGCCGCGCCAGCCGTCGCCGTCGCCTCCAGCGCCGCGCTCGCGCTGGTCGCGCTGGTGCGGTGCTTGTTATGAATCGCCACCGCCGTCCAGCCGGGGTCAGCCGTAATCGTCGCCACCTCCCCAAAGGCCACGGCGCTGTCCGCCAGCAACTGCAGCCCATAGAGAAACACTTGTCGGTTGCTCGTGGCCGGATTCCACAGCGCCACGCCCGCGTTGCCCGCCGCCGCCAGCGTCAGCTTGCCGCTTGTGCCGCCAAACGCCTGGCCCTGGCGCACCAATCGCTCGATACTAGGCGCAACGCCCAGATTCCCCAAACTATCGATAAATCCTGACATGAACACTCTCCTTTGCATCCGCCACGTCAAGCACTCGCGTGCGTCGGGCGGCGACCTCAAACAGTGGCGCGGGAAACGGTCCTGCGTTAGAATGAAGGCATCGACGAGAGGGGGTCACTCATGAACCGAAACATCCGTCTTGGTGGCGTCATCCTGGCCTTTGCCATTCTGCTCGTTGGCACCGTACTAGTCTTCCAGGCATTCGACCGCACCTCGCACTCTGCCAGCGACACCCTGCGCCCCTTCATCATCACCATGTTCCCTGTCTGGCTCGTTGCCATCGCTGGCGCGTGGGCGCTGCTGCGCAAATCCTCGCCAGCCTCAAACGCCTGAGGCGCAGACACGGCAAGCGGCATGCTTCAATTTCCCCGCTGCGCGAAAATACGTCATTTGGCGAATGACACACCAGGTAAAGGCTGACGGATAAATCCGCCAGCCTTCTCATCCTAAATCCCCCGGTACAGCCCGCGCCAATCCATCACCGCGCCGCCGTATTCATGGCGCACCTTATATGAAACAGCGTCTTGCGTGAAGTTCAGCCCATACAGCGGGTTATCCTGAATGAACATCGCCGGGTTCACCTGCCCGCCCACAAAGCCGATCTCGATGGTATCCACCTCTGCCGGGTCCGCCGCCAGAAACCACTGGCTATTCGCGGGCGTGCCTGCTGCCGGAAGCTGCGGGCTGACGATCAGTTGGGTATAGCCCATCATCGGGTTGATGTCGTTGTTGTTGCTGCCCGGCACGCCTGCCGACTTCACAATCACCAGCGACGAAAACTCCAGTTCTGGCGGCACAATCAGGTACTTCGGGCGCAAGCCAATGCGCTTGCTCGCAAAGTTCGTTTGCTCGCGCATAGCCACCACGCCCGCCTGCACCGCCGCGCTCGAAAGCGCCGAACTGCCCAGATTGCTGTGATGCGTCGCGTCGAACAGCGCGTTCCCATCATAAATCGGCGCGTTGCTGCTCAGAAAGCCATACACAAACTCCGCCAGCGTATACGCCGCCGCCACCGCCAGCTTCGTCGGCATCTGCTTGATCGCGTGCAGGTCATCGTTCACAATCGTCTCGCGCGAAATCGTCACGATATTGCCGCGCTTGCTCGCGCTGTAGGTCGCCGCCCCGTCCCCCAGCGTCAGCGTCGTATATGCTGTGTCCTCGTTCACCGTCGAAAGCGAACCAAACGACCCCAGGCGCACCCGCGTCTGCTGCTTGAAGTCCTTGATCGGCACCTCCGTGCAGAACAGCTTCCACTCCGCGGGCCACGCCTGGTAATCGTGCAGCAGCCGCTTATTCATGCTCGTCCCCAGCAGATAGCTGAAGCTCGCCGTCGTCAGGTCAGCTTCCGTAATGCGCGTCAGCGGCGCGTTGCCATCGACCTTGATCATGCCAACCGTCGAAAGATTGCTGATGCCGCGCACCGCCGGGTCGCCTGTCACCCGCGCGTATGCCTCGCGGATGCCACTGAACGCCCGCACGCCCGCAAAGCGCGCGTCAACCTCCAGATCAAACATCCGGTCAAAGGCCGCCTGAATCTTTTCGGCCTCCGTCACCATCGACGACACCGCCGCCTTCTCGTTCCCCATCTCGCGAATCAGCCCCAGGCTTGCCAGCGCCGCCAGCGTCTCGCGCTCATCGCTGATCGCCCTGTCCAGATCGTTCGCCTCAAACACGCGCCCCTCGAAGCGCCGCCGCAGCTTCTGCGTCACCGGCCCAGGCAGATGGCTCTCGCCCAGCCGACGCCCCAGCAGCAGTTCGCACTCTGCCAGCCGCTGCGCCCGCTGCGCCGCCTCCAGCGCCCGCTGCGCATCTGCCCGCAGAGATGCCACCTGCTCTGGCGTCGCGGCGTCTTCACCTTCGTCAGCGCTCGCCTCCCAGCCCTCCGTCTCGCGGATACGCTGCCCAGCCCGTGCCTCGTATTCTTTATAGTAGTAGCCGTCCTTCAAATCATCCACCTTCACTCGCGTCCCTCCCTTTTCATGTGCCGCTCGTGCGCCCGCGCTCTCGCGCCGGATGCCCAGCAGCCTGCCGCCTGCGCTTGGCTTCGTCACCACATCACAACTATTCATCGCCACAAAGCGCGTCACCGCGTTGACCATCTGCCCGCTCGCGCCGTTGCGCTGCGCCTCCACATTCGCCTGCACATCGATAGAAATGCCCACCAGCCCCGGCATCCCTTGCTCCAGCGCCTCGCGCAGCATCGACCACAGCCACTCTGCCGACTCCAACAGGTGCAGCGTCGCCACCACTTCCGCCTGGCGGGGCTGGCCGCCAGCCGCCGGGCGCATCTCCACATGCGCGTTCCGATAAAACCCCACCAGATCGCGCACGCTCCGCTCTGGCCGGTCCTGCGGCCCAGGATGGTCGGCAAACGCCTGCGCGCCCTCCAGCAGCGGCACCAGCGACGCCACCACCTCCGGCGTATAGAAATAGCCGTTCTTCGATGTCCCGCTGCGCAGCGCCACCACCGGCAGTTCGCGCTCGCCCCTGGCGGCTCCGCTGCTGCCGTGCGGCCCTCCGCCAGCCTGCGCGCCAACCCTCCCGCCGACCGGAGCCGCCATCGCCTCGCGCACCATCCCTTTCAGCACAATGCGCGCGCTCGTCATCGTCATATCGCCTCCTTTTGGCGACCAGGCCACAACTCCTGACAAGACATGTCAGGAATACTGCTCTATCATAGAAGAAAAGAAGAGTCCTCAACCGGAAAAAGGAGGAAGCAGCATGACCAGCACACCCACGCCCAGCACACCCGAACGCCGCTGCCAGGTCGTCCGCGAGTACACCACCGAGTTTCCCGACCCCATCACGTTCCAGACAGGGGAAGAGATCAGCGTCAGCGAACAAATCTCCAACTGGAATGACAATCCCGCCTGGCGCTGGGTCTGGTGTACCGATGCGCGCGGCAAAAGCGGTTGGACGCCCTCCATCTTTTTCGAGGCTCGCGGCCAGACGGCCATAGCCCTTCGCGACTACGCCGCCACCGAACTTTCCGCCAGTGTGGGCGAAACGCTCAGCATCACCGATGCGTATGGCGGCTGGTTCTGGTGCATCAACCAACACGGCCAGCACGGCTGGATACCTCAAGACCACGTCGCCGAACTTCAGCCCATGTAAAGGCAATCTCCCCACACTTGCCTTGCGCCGCGCCTGTTCCATCGGCTATACTGCTGTGGGGATGGCTCACGCCTGCGGGCTGCATAGCATTCCCACAGGAGGCTGCAATGGAACGACCCTTCCCTGAACTACCCTTCGCCCTCGGCAGCCAGGCCGGGGCCGCTGGCTGGAAAGACGCCCACGCCGCTGTGCAAACCGGCGCGCTCGCCGTCACCCAGACCCAATTCGCCTACCCGGAAGAAGCCCTCATCGCCGCCGCTTCCGAACCAGCCCGGCGCTATATGCAGCAGGCCATCATGCGCCACAACCTCACCCCCCGGCTAGGCGTCAACCTCTTCGCCGTCTACATGCACGCCTATCTCAACGGCGCGCTCGACGAAGTCGCCCGGCAGGCAGGCCAGAGCAGAGAATAACCATGCTGTTCATCATCTTCCTCATCATCGATCTCATCTGCATCCTGCTCTCGCTGCTGCTGCTCTTCACAGGCCGCGTGAGGTGGACGCGGCTGGGCGCGCTTGTGCCGCTCGGCTTCGGCATCCTCTCCGGCGTCATCGGCATCATCGGCCATCTTTCGCAGTTTCCCGCCTGGCGGCTCGTCGTCGTCCTCATCTTTGCTGCCGCCATCACCGCCCTCATCTGCCTGCTCACTGCGCGCCTCCTGCTGGGCCTTGGCCCCAAAGAGCCAACGCCTCAGTAACGAAATCGTCTGATTTTTCGTTTTTGCGCGCCAGAAAACCCCAAAACCGGCACACTTTTTGCTTCGTTGACCAGTGCGGCCCCGTGTGTGGAAAACCAGCGATGGAACTCCGCGCGATGTGGAACGCTTCCTGTGATTGCATCTCCTGTGCGTCAATCGGCGTGCGGGAATAGCTATAAAACAACGTACCCACGGTGTCACCCCGGCTCAGGTCGCTAGCCCTCGCTCGCTGGTTAGCTGGCCGAAAGCCCCGCTCGTTCCCAGCGCGCCCTCCGCGCCGCGGACCGGCAAACCGGAATCATCACCCCTGGCACATCATCTTTACGCACCGTGACGCGCGTTGCCTGTGTGGTCATCTCTCGCCAAGCAAACGGCATCCGGCTGACTGCTTCATCCGGCGGCCTTTCCTGGCATTGCTGCGCCACACCCAGCAGGGCAAAAACAGGCGCGTCCTCCCACCTCTCGCTCCGTCTCTCTTGTTCCCATGCTCGCCGAGTCGCCCGATCTCAACATGCGCGCATACATCGCACTCATCGGTCTACGGGGGCATCTTTGCGCCCATCAGCCCGGCTAGCTGTCTGCTATCTCTCTATCATTCGAGGAGCATCACGCCTCTGCCCACCAAAGGAGGGCCACCATGTTCGACATCAGCGCTCTGGTAATGTTGACCATCTTCAACCTGATCGCCCTCGTACAAATCGCCGCCAACATCCTCGCCCCCGCCAGGCTCCAGCGTGGTCCGGTGTTGGGCGCAGCCGTCATCTGCCTGGCGACCTCACTGACGGGTCTGGCAATGGCGCTGCTCGTACCCTCGCCTGTCGTGGGCGTCGCCAGCATCACCATCGCCGCCCTCGTCAACCTCTTTGCCGTCCTGGGCACCGGGCTAGACCACATCAGCGACCCTGGCTCAACCGAAGCCATCCACTACCTGCGCGGCTTAGCCCGCCTCGCCATCGTTGGCGAGCCGCACGAACCGGCCAAACCGCGCCGCAGAGCCTCCTGGCAGAGCAGCGCCGCGCCCGCTGAAACCGCCGCCTTCCGCAGCGCCAGCGCCAAAAGGCAGAGCCTGCCTACCTACATCACATCCGATGTCCTGCCGCGCCTGCTCGCAGCCGCCAGCGGCTCAGCCCAGCGCGCGCCCAAAACAAAGCAGCCAACAACCTCCCTGCCGCGCATTCCGGCCAGCGCCCAACCGCTCAAGCCTCGCCAGAACTTCATCGTCCCACACCGCCCTAATCGACTGCCAACTTCATCGCTCGCTTTCCTACTGAGCGTCGACCCACAAAACGCTCCAGATATCTTTGCTGACGCACGCGCCAGCAGCGAGCTTTCCACGCTGGCTCACCGGGTGAATCTGGTTGTCACCAACCGGCCTCGCCCATCCATCGCCCCGCAGAGTATGAACATCTGGCCCACCACCTTTTCTGAGCCAGACCCGGCCTGGCAAACCTCCTATGGTCGGTTGCCTGCCATCGCCTTTGGCGTCTAAGCAGATCATACTCTGTGGTCCTTCGTCCAGCGTTAAGCTGGCTGTCGATAGTGCGCTGCGACAAAGCTGTCGCAGCGCACACTGCATTTAATAGGGCTTTGGCCGCACATCCTCCACCGACCCGCCGCGTTCCACCAATCGCAGCCCCAGCGCCCGCTGCGCCTGCCGCGCCCGCCGCACGCTCCAGCCCTCGAAAGACTGCACATTGCCCCAGCCCACACCCTGCGGCAGTTCTCGCGTATCCGGCAGCTTCCCCAGCGTCGACAGCGCATCTTCCGCCAGCTTTCCAAAACGATTATCACTCATCGCGCCCCTCCCTCTTGCAGCGCCGCCCGGAAGGCGGCAAGACCCTCGCCCAAATAACTGAGAGGCCAGGCAAGGCCGGATTCCCCAACCCAACCCGTCACCACAGCCACCGGCCCCTGCCTCTCATATTCGATCGCTCGAACATTTAAAAATATAGAACAAAAGTTCCATATTGACAAGCCCGTCAAGTTCCGTCAACATCCGTCACTTCCCGTCAAATCCACCACCAGTTTTCCCCAAGATCACAAAACCGTCTCACCTCTCATCTTTCAAAATGCCCACGCGAGCCAGCCCACCTACCATCTGGCTCACCCACGCCAGCGCCAGCGCCGCGTCCCCAAGCTGCCGCTCCAACTCCCGATACGCCTGGCCCACCCGCTGCCCCTGATGCAGCAGCCACACCCGCCGCACGATGCGATTCAGCAGCCACAGCGGCGTTGCCATACTGCGTAACCCGCTTTCCAGTTCCGTCTGCATCGTCAGCAGCAGCCCGCGCGGCGTCTGCTGGTGCAAGCGCTCCTCCGCCAGCGGATGCCACCAATCGCGGCATTGCTCCGCCGCTTCCTCACCCACATCCTCTTCTTGCCACGCCGGGCGCTTCGCCACCAGCGGCAGCAGCCCCTGCGCGCACGCCTCGCGCCCGGCAGCGGGCAGCCCCGCCACCAGCAGCGCCAGTTCGAACCGCCGACCCTCCGGCGACATCTCATCCTCGCCCGCCGCCCGCGCTGCCCTCCGCCGCGCCGCCGACCCATCCGCAGCCTTAGACCCCTTGCCCCCATAGACAAACATCGACCTGCTCCTTTCGCGCCTCCTGGCACGCGAAACGGCTCTCGCCTGGGAACGCATTGCTGCGTCCGCTGTGGACTACCCGGCGCATTGCCGAGCCGCCACACCAGGAGAGAGCCGCTGAGAGGTCGAAAGGCACAATGGGATACAATACCACCCAGTCTCAATCCTGGCTGGTCCAGGTTTGGGGCGAGTGGCGCGTCGGTGCTACTAACACCAGCGCGCCATGCCATCCGCGTCTATGCGCTTATCTCTTGTGCGAACAACACCTCACAAACAAAAACAACAAACCGACAAAGAGAGCATACCATCTCTCACTCGACCTGTCAAGCGCCATAGCCCAAAAAGATAAACTTGACTCGTACCGCCGCCTTCCAGGCGGCCAACGCCGCGCCAGCGCAAACCTTGCGCGCCCACAGCACCCGCCGCGCCCACGCGGGAGGGGAGTCCGCGCAGGCGGACTTGGTAGCGGAACGCCCCTAGGCGCGGTTTCAACCGCCAGCGGGGCTGGGGGCGTCCTGTTCCGCGTGCCGCGCCGCTTCCCCTCGCCAACGGGCTGGGCTGGGCGGCCAACCGCCGCGCCAGCGCAACCGTTGCTAATGCTGAGCATTCACTTCTCACTTGACTCAGCAGCGGCAGTCTGATATCCTCTCATCAACCAGCGCTCACTCGATCATTCAATACAAGGATGCAGGTTGATGGCAGCATCTTCTTCTCAGCGCACCAAAGCGTTTATCAGCTACAGCCACAAAGACCGCACATATCTGGAAGAGCTTCACGAACATCTTGCCCACTATGAAAAGCAGGGTCTCATCCACTATTGGGATGACCAGAAGCTCACGCCCGGCATGCCCTGGGAAGACAACATCAAGCAAGCCATCACATCGGCCAAAGTAGCCATCTTACTTGTCAGCCCATCCTTCCTTGCCTCCGAATTTATCAACAGCCACGAACTCCCGCCGCTTCTCGAAGCTGCCCAAAACGAAGGCGCGTTGCTGCTCGTCGTCATCCTGCGCTATTGCCTCTTCGCGCACACCCCCTTGGCAAAGTTCCAGACCGTCAACAACCCCTCCGAACCACTCAGCGAAAAAGACCAGGGTGCCCGCGACAGAATCTGGGTCAAGGTCGTCGAGCTTGTCTCCAAAGCGCTCAATGAACACCAGCACCCAGATCAGCCACAGCCACTCAAATCCCCACCAGCCCCCGCGCTGCGCACGGCTCCTGCGCCAGCGCCAGCAGTACCCCAAGCGCCAGAAAAGAATGTCCACCAGTGGTTTGAGGAAGGCGTTGAGTACAGCGCGGCAGGGAATTATGAGATGGCGCTCACAGTCTTTGATCGCACCATCCAGCTTGACCCTACCAATGCAGATTATCATTTTGCCAGAGGCTATACGCTCAACGACCTCCAACGCTATGAAGAAGCGCTGACCGCGCTGCAACTCGCCATCCAACTTAACCCTAATGACGCCTATTTCCACGTCCACCAGGGTATTGCACTCTTCCATCTCAAGCAATACCACGAGGCGTGGCGTGCCTTTACACGCGCCATCCGGATCGACCCTGCCAACGGATTTGCTTACCACAACATGGGGATGGTGTTCAAACAATCGGGTCAGAAGGCCGAGGCAGAGCAAGCCTACAAGAAAGCGCGCGCACTTGGCTACAAAGATGATGAGTAGACCACCATCAGCCCGCTCGCTCTGGACATCTGTTCCATCAGCGCGTACAATACCAGTGGTACTCCTGCGGCCAATGTGTTCACCTCTCAGTAGGAGGCATCAAAGCGCCTATGCGTCAAGCAGTACAGCGAACCCTCGACCTTCCACTCTCCCCCGCTGCCCCCAACACCCTCACCCCCGACCCATCCACCCTTCGCCTGCGCTGGCGGCTCATCATCCGGCCAGCCCGCTCTCTCTCCGAGGCAGCGGGCCTGCGCATCAATCAAGCCACCCGCGCCACCGAACAAAATCTGCTGCGCCGCTGGCGGCCCATGAGCGCGCCATCCAATCCCGTCCCGCCCTGGCGCTGGCCGGGCCACGCCCGCGCCGAGCGTGCCTCGCGCCGCGCCGCCGTTGGCGAACGCTGGCGACCGCTCACCGCGCGCTAACCACTTGCACCTTCCTTTCAGGTCGCGCCGCTGACTCCTCCCCTGCGCCATACTCCAGAGGAGTTCTCAGGCGCGGCCTCTTGACTTGACAAAGCAGCGCTCATTTGGTATTCTGTGGGTACACATAGCAGGCGCTCTATGCATCATGGCTGCCTCGCTTGCCACAGGGGATACAATAGCGCTTGAGAAAGGAAGGTGCGCCCATGAGTATCCGCTACCGGGAAAAGACCACCGCGCAGACCGCGCTTCCTGCCATGCGTTCGCTGGCCTGGTCGCCCGATGGTCTCTGCATCGTCACCGGCGGCCACGACGGCATCGCCCAGGTCTGGGATGCCTCCAGCGGCCTTCTCCTCTTCACCTATCGCGGCCACGGGCGTGGCCTCACCGCCGTTACCTGGTCGCCCGATGGCAAACGCATTGCCTCCAGCGCCCTCGACAAAACCGTCCAGGTCTGGCAGGTCGGCAACGAAAGCCCCCTGCTCACCTACCAGGGCCACGCCGATCTCGTCTCAGCCGTCACCTGGTCGCCCGATGGCAGTTGCATCGCCTCCGGCGGCTTCGACAGCGCCGTCCATATCTGGGGCAGCAAGCACGGCGACTCCGCCCGCACCTATCGCGGGCATGGCCTCTCCTGCGGCTTCATCACTGCCCTGGCCTGGTCACCCGATGGCAAGCGCATCGCCTCCAGCGCCGGAAATCAAGAAGTGCAGGTCTGGGACACCGTCAGCGGCGAAACCATCTTCACCTATCAACATTACGTCAGTTGGGTGCGCGTTGCCGCCTGGTCGCCCGATGGCAAATACATCGCCTCCACCAGCGATGACACCGTCCACCTTTGGGACGCCGCCACCGGCAAACACCTCTTCACCTATCGCGATCACATCTCCAACGCCGACCACCAGACGCCCCACTGGGTCAGCGCCCTGAAATGGTCCCCCGATGGCTCGCGCCTCGCCTCCGCCAGCGGCAACACCATCTTCCTCTGGAGCGGCCACAGCGGCGAAACTCTCGCCACGCATCGCTGCTCCAGCGTCATCTCCTCGCTCGCCTGGTCACCCGATGGCAGCCAGATCGCCACTGGCGGCGAACAAAAAACACTCGAACTCTGGCGTCCTCGTCAGGCCAGGGCTTGATCTTTGCCTGCCATTCTGGTACAAAAAGAGCAGAAAGAACAAACACTCCATCATATCAAGGGCGAGTCTTCGCACCTTGAAATACACCTGCCTGCAACAGAAAGGGTCCATCCATGAACCAGACCATCAGCCCGGAAACGCCGCCAGACCAGCATGCCAGCCCCACCACTTCCGAAGATATCACCCCTCCCTGGCTGTTGGACAGCGACCGCGAACTGCTCAGAGTCCTCTACGCCCAACGCGACGAACAGCTTCAGCAGCTTTCTGCCCTCCAACTCGCCGGAGCCAGACAAAAATTGATAGACATCGTTGAGCGGCAAATTGCCATGCTCAACCATGCCATCCGCCACGCCGAAGAACAGGCAGCCCTTCACGCCCGCCAGAGCGAAATCCGCCGCGTCGACTAACCTGAACCGCGTCACCAAAGAAGCGAGGAAGAACACCCCATGCAAGAGCGAGTTGCGCAGAACCTGCTCGTCGCCGACCAGGAAAAAATAACCGCCATCCGCGACGAATTCCCTGTCCTTCAAAATCTTGTCTTCCTCAACGCCGGAACCAACGGCCCCATCCCTCGCCGCAGCCACGATGCCCTTGTGCAATATGCCCAGACCGAACTCACCGAAGGGCGCGTTGGCCTCGCCACCTTCATGCGCCTGTTCGAGCTATGGGGCCAACTGCGCGCCAGCGTGGCAACCATCCTTGGCTGCGACCCGGCGGAGATTGCCCTCACCCACAACACCACCGAAGGCATGAACATCGCCCTCATGGGCCTCGACTGGCAAAAAGGCGACGAACTGGTCACCGCCAGCCCGGAGCACGCGGGCGGCCTGCATCCGGCCTACCTCATCAAGCAGCGCTACGGCGCAAAACTGCGCATGACTCAGATCGGCCTGCCCGGCGTCGACCCCATCGAAGCCTTGCAGCGCGTCCTCACCCCGCGCACCAAAGCCGTCGTCCTCTCCCATGTCTCCTGGGCCAGCGGCATGGTCTTGCCCATCCGCCAACTGGCCGACCTCGCTCACCAGAGCGGCGCGCTCTTCATCTGCGACGCCGCCCAATCCTGCGGCATGGTCCCGTCCAACGTCTACGACCTTGGCGTCGATGCCTACGCCTGTTCGGGGCAAAAGTGGCTCTGCGGTCCCGATGGCACCGGCGCGCTCTTCATCCGCAAAGACCGTCTCAGCGACATCCAGCCCACCTACTTTGGCTACATGGGCGTCAAAAACCACCTCAGCACCACCGAAGGCTACTTCATTCCCGCCGATGGCGCGCAGCGCTACGAAGCCGCCTCGCTCTATCCACCCGCCCTCAGCGCCTTCGCCACCAGCCTCAACTGGCTCATACAGGACATCGGCCTCGATTGGGTCTATCAACGCATCGCCGCCCTCGGCCAATATGCCTATCAGGCGCTCAGCGCCATCGAAGGCGTCACCATTCACACACCCAAAGATCACATGGCCGGACTCATCCACTTCTCGCTGGAAGGCATCGCGCCCGCCGATGTCACCACCAGGCTGCGCGAGCGCAACATCATCATCCGCGACACCCCCGAGCCTGCATTCAATCGCGCCTCCCTCGGCTTCTACAACACCGAAGCCGAGATAGATCAACTCGCCAGCGCTCTGGCCGACCTGCGCGCCCAGCAGCCCGCCTCCCTCTAGCCAGGCTATACGATCTAGTGTATAATGGTCTGGATCACTGGCAAGCAAGGTTAGGCAGAGGATTTCTATGCAGGCGGAAAGGCGGATAGAAAATGCAGCGCTCCTTTTCGCGCTACGAGCGCCTGCTGGCACTGGTGGCTGGCCTTTTCAACCTCATCGTTGGCCTCATCTTCTTCTTCCACCTCGAAGCCTCGCTTTGCCTGCCGCAGACCACCACCTGTGTCTGGCCCAAAGCCACCGACCCGACGCCCATTCTCGGCCATTTCATCGGTGCCATCGTCCTGGGCAACGCCGCCGGAGCCTTCCTGCTGGCCCGCGAGCAAGACTGGCTGCGTGTGCGCCCGCTCGTCGTCGTCGGCATCGTCTACGGCGCGCTCGTTCCGGCAGGCTTGCTCTACGATGCGTCTCAGCCTCACTTTAACCCGTTTTTCTGGGGGTATATCATCTTCGATCTCGCCTTTGAGATTGTCTTTCTCGCCATCTTTGTCTATCACCAACGCTACCAGCCGCGCACTCCTGCCGCCTCTCAACCGGCTGGTAAGCCAATAAGCCAGAGGCCATAACAGCCCAGCCTTCAGCAAGGCAGGAACCCAGCATGATACAGTGGCCCTTCGCCAGCAATCCCCCACCTCAGCGGCCCGCGTCATCGCCTGCGCCGCTGGTGGGCCGCGAGCGGGAGATGGAGCTTCTGCGACATTCCTTAAAAGCGATCTTCACCGGCAGCGATCACTTCGCGCCGACCACCCCTCGCGCCGTTCTGGTTGCCGGGGCTGCTGGTCTCGGCAAAACACGCCTCCTGCGCGAACTCGCCGCCGAAGCCGAATCCAGCAACGCCATCGTCCTTTGGGGCGGCGCGTATGAATCCGGCTTGCTCCCTCCCTACCTGCCTTTCACCGAAGCGCTGCGCCCCTACCTGCGCAGCCTCACACCCGAACGCCTATCCCGCCTGCTTGGCCTCACAAGCGCCAACGAGAGCAGCAGCCAGAGCCTCGTCATGCCGCATATCGGCTTGCAATCGCTGGCCCAGCTTTTCCCGCAAATCGCCGCGCTCCCTGGCCTGCCAGCCCTCCAGGAACCGCTCACGCCCGACCAGGAAAAGTTCGGCCTGCTCGATGGCTTTGCCACCCTGCTTGAACGCATGGCCGAAGCGCGCAAAGATACAGCGCCCAAATCTCATCCCATCCTGCTCTGCCTCGATGATCTGCAATGGGCCGACAGCGCCAGCCTCGAACTCCTGCTCTACCTCACCACCCGCCTGCGCAGCGCCAACATCCTGCTCGTCGGCGCTCTGCGCAACGGCTTCATCGATCCCAGCGTGGGCAGCGCTCTGGGCCGCGCCATCGCCGAACTCAACCGCCAGCGCCTCTTCACCCTCCTGCTGCTCAATCCACTCAGCGAAGGCTCATCCAGCGTCCTGCTCGATAGCTTGCTTCCCGGCGGCATCGCGCCCGATCTCCGCCAGGCCATTCTGGCCCGCGCCGAAGGCAACCCCTTCTTTATAGAAGAACTCGTCCACGCCCTGCAAGGCTCCGGCCAGATCGTCGCCCACGATGGTCTCTGGCAGCGTGCGCGTGGCAGCCAATCAACGCTCAGCGGCCCATTGCCCGAACTGCCACCCAGCATCAAAATGACCCTCGCCCTGCGTCTGGAACCGCTCAGCGCGCCCTGCCGCGACCTTTTGCGCGCGGCAGCCCTCTGCGGCCCTGCCTTCTACCCCGATGTCCTTGCCGCTGCCACCGGCCAGAGCCAGGAAACCGTGCTCGACCTGCTCGACGAGGCCAGCGAGGCCGGGTTGATCGAGATCGTCCCCGACGAAGAGAGCGAAAATGCCGCGGGCGCGCTCGACGCCTATCGTTTTGCTCAGCGCATCGCCCGCGAACTGCTTGCCGGGCAACTGCCGCGTCCCAGCCGCCGCCGCCTGCACGCCGCGCTCGCCAGCGCCTTGCAGGCTCGCTCGCGCACCCGCCAGGCCGCCGAGCGCAATGCTGCCGAAATCGCCCACCACTTCACCCAGGCCGGGCGCACCCACCAGGCCATTCACTGGACCATCCTGGCCGGAGATGTCGCCGACGGACGCCACGCCCAGCGCGAAGCCATCGGCTTCTATCGCAGTGCTCTAGCCCTCCTCGACACCAGCGCGGGCGCGCCCGCAGCCGAAGGCGCGGACGAAGCCGCTCCCGAGCCGCCAGCCACCAGTGACCCTCTCAGCCAGGAGCCAGCCCAAACCTATCGCCCCGGCCAGGTGCATCGCAGGCTTGCCGAAAGCTGGTTTCGCCTGGGCGAGTTCCAATCCGCCCTGCGCAGCTTCCAGGCTGCCCTCGACGAAGAGCGCCCCATCGGCGACACCCTCAGCCTTGCCCAGTTGAACCGGCTCATCTCCGATGCCTATCGCCAACTCGGCCAATACGACCAGGCGTTCGGCTATCTCCAGGCCGCGCAAACCACCCTTGCATCCCTCGAATCTGCGCCTTCAACCGACAACACCTTGACGGAGCAGATGTTGCAGCGGCAATCTCTCGCCGTCCTGATGATCGGGGCCGGGCAGGGCGAAGCCGCCGAAAGCGCGCTGCGCGAATCCCAGCAGCTTGCCATCCAGATTGGTGATCGCAGCGGCCAGGCATTTGCCCTGCACATGCTCGGCTGGCTCAAGGGCTGGGGCGAACAAATCGCCCAGGCCATTCAACTCCAGGTGCAGGCCCGCGACCTCCTGCTGGAACTTGGCGACCCTTACCACGCCGCGATTGGCTATGAAGGGCTGGGCATCGTCTATCAAGCCATTGGCGACTCCGCCAACGCCCTCAAAGAAACCGAAGCCGGGCTGGCACTCGCCACGCGCTTTGGCATCACCCGTTCCATCCCCTGGCTGCGCTATAACCTGGGCGTGCTGGCGCTCGCGCAGGGCCGCTGGTCCGACGCCACCGATGCCCTGGAAGAAGCCCGCGCCGAAAGCGAACGCGCCAACGACGCCCGCCTCAAACCCATCTTGCGCCAGGCGCTGGGCATCCTTGCCTGGCGGCTGGGCAACCTGGAGCAGGCGCAGCAAGCCTTTGAAGACGGCTACCAGGCCGCCCAGATCAGCTTCGAGTGGCTGCCGGGCAGTGCAGGATTGCTGGGCTGGTTTCTTGCCAGGACCAGCCATCCCGAAGCCGCCCGACCCTATCTCGATCAAGCCACCATGCGCTCCTTCTTCAATCCTGTCGGCTTCGCTGCCGACTTCTACCTGCCCTTTGTTGCCGAAGGGCTGCTCTGCTGCGGCGACCTGGAAGCCGCTGCCAGACTGGCCGAGCGTTTCAAACCCTGGGCCGAGCGCCAATACTACGGCATCAGCGCCCAGCGCATCCTGGGCCGCATCGCCGCTGCGCAGGAACACTGGACCGATGCCAGGCGCGCCTTTGCCGCCGCTCTGGAGTTCTGTCACCGCGCTGGCAGCCAGCCCGAGCAAGTCAACATCCTGCTCGCCTGGGCCGAGGCCGCGCTGGCTCAAGCGCGTTCTCAGCCTGCCCAGGCGTCCGCGCTCGTCGATGACATCGAACGCTTCACCGAAGAAGCCGAACGGCTCAGTAGCGCGCTGGGTTTGTCTGCCCAAACCGAGCAAGCCATCGCCCTGCGCGCCGAAGCCGCCCACATGCAGCAGCAAACCGCCGCTGCCCTTCCGGGAGCTCCAGCCATCGACCCCAACATCCTGAAAGGTCTCACCCCGCGCGAGCTTGAAGTGCTGCGTCTCGTCGCTGATGGCAAAACCGACAAAGAAATCGCCGAAGTATTAGTCATCAGCCCACGCACCGCCAACCGCCATATTGCCAACATCTTTCTTAAAATCGATGTCACATCGCGCGCCGCTGCCGCCGCATATGCCATCCGCAACCGCCTGGTGTGAATCGTGCCAATATCAGCTAACGCTCCAACTGAGCTACATTTGTTAAGGAAAAAGCAGTATGCCAAAGAAAAGTGAGAGCACCAACCAGCCCAAAGAGGCCCCTGCCGAGGAACCAACGCCCGCGCCTCAGCAATCCCCGGCTGATGCAGCCGGGCCAGGCGCCCAAAACGGCCAGACACCCCAGCCAGCGCTCAGCGGCCTTCGTGGCGCTGAGTATGTCAAAGCGCTCGGCGGCCAACAACTCGCCACCATCGAAGTGCCCTTGCTCCCCAGCGAACGACGCGGCGACTGGGAGCGCGCCAAAGGCGTCAAGATTCGCGTCACCACCCGCCAACTGGCCGGGCAAGAGGGCGCCAGCGCCAACCCTTGGCTGGAGCGCGCCCACGCCCTCGCAGCCCTCGTCATCGAACTCCAGCGTCCCGGCGCGACCCGTTTCGACCAGATCGACCTGCCCGGCAGCACAACCAGAGAGGCCATCGAACGGCTTTCAGACTACGTCAACCAGGCCCGTCTGCGTGCCCAGGCCCAGACCGGCAAAAAATGGACCGCCAGCCAGGTCTACCTCGTTCCCATGGAAGATGCTTAGCCAATCCCAACAAGGACGTATCCATGAGCAAAGCCAGCGCGCTCAGGCCAATCACCATCGATAACGTCAACTACGTCTGGCGTGTTCGCAGCCTTGGCCCCCATGCCGTCGCGCTCAGCGTCTGGCTTGCGCAGAAATCACGCGGCAATCAAGAGCTTCGCGTCCGCGTTCGCTTTGACGACCCATGGCTCAACTATGGGCCGATCATCACCGCGCCCCCCGAGCGCGTGCGCGAAGTCTTTGTGCTGGAACCGCTCACCCCGGCGCGCGTCCGGCAGATCATCCTCGCCGCCCTGCAAGCGGGTTGGAACCCTTCAGGCGGCGGGGCAGCGCTCACCTTCGAATGGGTCAATGATGCCACGCTCCAGCCCATCCCCAGCGCCCTGCCATAAAAATTGCCCACGCCGTCTGGCGTGGGCAAAACGATTCGCGAACCGGAGTTACAGCGCCCGCGTGCGGTTCCAGGTGAACGCGCGCAGCACCGCAACCAGCAGGCACGCGCCAAACAGTGCCACCAGGAACGAGCCGATCCATCCAACTGTTCCGTTAATCAGCAAGCCCAGCAGAAACACCCCGATCACCGCGCCGATAATGCCAACGACGATATCACCGATGATACCGAAGCCACCGCCGCGCATCAGCATTCCGGCAACCATTCCCGCCAGACCACCAACAATAATCCAGGCAAACCATCCAAGCGTCGAATCAATCGCCGCAAGAACCATCACATGCATAAGTTGTTCACTCCTTTTCATTCACTTCCGCAGCGAGTCCGGTTATCGCTGTTGGTAACCATCCTCGCTACCACCTCTTCTCAGCTTAAACGCAATGCCGATGCCAACCTGCCACCCTTGCGTTTTTCCTATTGCTGGGGAACGTGATACACTGAGAGAAAGGATACAGAAGAAGAAAAGGAACAGCCACTATGGAGAAAAGTATTCTGCTCTGTTTCGCGCATCCAGATGATGAAGTTGGCTGCGCTCCCTTTGTCGCCCGTTACGTTGCCCAGGGCGCGAAAGCCACCCTCATCTGCGCCACCAATGGCGATGTCGGCTCCGTCGATGAAAAGTTTCTTGGCAACTTCCCCTCCATCGCCGCGCTGCGCCTGGCCGAACTGGACAGCGCCGCCAAAGCCATCGGCTTCACCGAAGTCGTCACCTTTGGTTATCGCGACAGCGGCATGATGGGCACTGCCGACAACGACCACGAAAGCAGTCTCTGGCACGCGCCCCTCGAAGAAGTCACCGAGCGCGTCGTCGAAGTCATGCGCCGCGTGCGCCCGCAGGTCGTCGTCACCTTCAACACCTTTGGAGCTTACGGCCACCCCGACCACATCAAAATCAATCAGGCTACACTGGCCGCCTTCCACCAGTTGCAAGACGAGCCAGGCCACCCCCAAAAGCTCTACTACACCACCGGCCCCCGAAAGCTCTTGAACGTGGGCCTGGTCGTCATGAAACTCATGCGCCAGAATCCTCGCGCAGCAGGCAAAAACCACGACATGGATTTACAGGCTGCCGTCGAGGCCATGACGCCCATCACCACGCGCGTGCCCGTTGCAGGCTACCAGGCACCCATGTGGGCCGCCATGCGCAGCCACGCCAGCCAGATTCAGCCCTCCGGCTTCACCGACAACATCATCCGGCCACTAAGCCGCTTCTTCATGCGCAGCGCCTCGCTCTCGCGCGTCTACCCGGAGCCCCAGCCGCAGGCTCCCATCGAGCGCGACCTTTTCGCCAACTTGTCCAGCCCAGGTGTTCCGCTCCCATCGCAAGCATAAGTCGCGTGTTTCAGCGGCTCTAGCCGGGAAAATCCGCTGGAATCCCGTGTATGCCCAGGGTGAGCGAAAGCTCGCCGCCGTGGTGCAGGTCATGCTCCAGCACATGCCAGACAATCCAGGCGCGCGACAAGTGAACGGTTTTGCCGTCCCAGTCGTCGGGGAAGGTCTGCCGCAGATCGTCGGAACTCCAGCGGGCCAGGCATTCGGTCATACCCTGCCAGGTGTGGTCGAGTGCCTGCACCATCTCGGCGGGCGTCCGGGCAGGCGCGCTGGATTCATCCAGGTCCGCATACGCCTTCCCCTCGTCACCCCAGTCCTCGCCCAGGACATGGGTAAACCAGCCTGCACGGCAGCCGATAATATGCAGGGCATTCTCGCCAACAGAGCGCAGGTGAGGGGCGGCACGCAGCCCAAGCTGCTCGGCGGTGAGCGGCGCGAGCGCCTCTTTGATGTGATCCTGGTACGCTTTCCAGGAGGTATAGAACGTCGTGAGCGTGAAATTGTCTTCAGCCATGTAACACGTATCTCCTTGAACAGATCACTTCAAGGCTCGGCGCGCATCCAGAAACAACTGCCATTCCTTCAAGCTGCTCAGCGCAAAAATATCATGCTCAACAAAAGGGTCTTTGGCAAGCAAAGCTCTTACCGCATCCTCCCCCTCCGCCTCCAGCAGCACCAGAGAACCTGTTCCATCAGCAAAGGGGCCACCCATAATCACCATTCCCCGCTCAAAAAGGTCGTCCATAAATGCTGCGTGCTCTGTCCAATAGGGTTGTTCGCGGACCGTCTTGCCCTCAACCCACGCTGGCCCATGTGCCCACAAGATCACAAATGTATTCTTCACACACATCCTCTCTTTCAGGTTGCCAAATCCTATGCTCATCAAAAGAAGTATATCGTGAAATGCGGACAGATACGGCCCTGATTCTCAAACCAAAGGCTACCCGGCTGAAGAGCACACCAGCCACCTCACCACGCAATCGCTCGCGCCCGCGCATCCAACACAAACGTCTCGCAGCCCACCCCAAAATAGTCCCGCAAACCGGCCCGAAAATCCGCAACCACCGCCTCGGCCACCGCGCGGCCCACCTCGCCCAGCACCTCCGACACCAGAAACGCCTCGCGCGTCGTTGGCGTCACCAGTCCCGTTTTGGCCTGCCGCCACACGAAATGCCGCGTCAAAATCACCGGCCCCGACGCATACGACACCTCGCCCGGCGGCACAGCCAGGGCTGCATCCGCATCCAACGACGTAAACGTATCACCCGCCCGGCTCAGCCGCAGTTCCAGCGGCTCGGGCAGCGCCTCCAGATCAAACGCCCCCACCGGAACCACATGCCGCAGCGAAAGCGTGTTATACCAATCGACCAGCGGATTGATCGAAAACGGCTCGCCGCCTTTCATCGACCGCCGCAGCAGCGCCTCAATTGAACTTGGAAACTCCTTCCCCGAAACACCCATCGCCTGAAAGCGTTCGCGCCAGGGGCGCACGCGCGGATGCGACTGCGCGTTGCCGTAACTCGCCGCCGCGCTGGCCGCCATCCAATCCTCCCGCCAGCGCGCCGCAATCGCCGGTTGCTCGCGCTCGTTATCAATCTCTCGCGCCACAGCCACAGCAATACTGATTCCTGGGAACCGCTCGAAGATCGCCGGTTCAATGGTAAACTCCATGGGTCGCTCCATACTGATGGTCTTGCACAAAAGGATTTTTGCGCATACACTATATCGAACGACCTGCTATCAACACAAGTCCCTGGCAAAAGGAGGTTGTGCGTGCCCACCGAGCTTACCTTCACCTACGAAGAACAAAAGTGCGGCTGTGCCCACGTCTTCCTCTCGGATGGCCTCAACGCAGCCGGAGTCTGGGGATCGCATATCCTCTCGCCGCTGGAAGAACTGCTGCAAGCGTTTGCCGAAATCCTGCGCGACAGCAGCGAATCGCGCTGCCGCTGGCTCACCGAACCGGGCGAGCAGCGCTGGCTCCTTCAGCGCGATGGCGACCTGCTGCGCCTCACCATCCTGGGCTTTCCCGACTTCGCGCGCCACCAACCAGATGAAGCGGGCGAAATCGAGTTTACCACCACCTGCGAACTATCCCACTTTGCCCGCAAGCTCTGGCTTGTCGTCAGCCGCATCGGCACCAGCCAGGCCGATAGCTTTCGCAAACCCAACCACCAACCGGGCGCCGCTCCAGCAGACCACCTGCCCAACAACTACGAAATCCTGCGCAGCTTCATCGAAGACCAGAAGCGCCAACAGGTTCAGTCAAGAGCACGTACACCTTCGTCCTAGCCCGCCTACGCGGGCTTTGCGGTTGCAAGCAACCTCCGGGTGCACGCTTTAGACGCGATTTCATGGGGCACAACCTCCCAACTTGCGAGATCGTTCCTCATAAATAAGCGCAGGGGACGCCTGCTGTGCCCCCTGGGGAGGGGGTCCAGGCGTCCCCTGCGCGCGACCCGCGGATGGAAGGAAAAGCTACGCCGACACGTGCGACAGTGGGCCAGCATTGTCCGGGAAGTTGCTCGTATTCAGCACTTGCACCCCCGCGTGTTGCTCGCCGTTGAACGGCGTCACAATCGGGCTGGTTGCCTTCCCCTCGCAGTGCAGCTTGAACGGCACCGTCGGATCATTGAACCACAGGCCCAGATGGTACTGATGCGTCGCCGGGAATGTCGTCGTCGGCCCACCCGTCGAAACCGAGAACGTCTCCACATTGAAGATGCCCCGTACCTGCACGCTGCCATTGCCGTGGCTATCCGTCTCCAGATCGCTCTGGTACCAGGCAATCCCAAATGGCTTATTCGGAAGCTGAATCACGAACAGGTCATAACCCGTATTGGCAGCCAAATCACTCACGCTCACCGTCAGCAAATCGTTCAAATCGCCCTTGACAATCGTTGCATAACCGCTCGCCTTCGGCAGACACGCCGTAATTCCAGGTGAAGCGACCAGATTAAAATGAAAGCCCCCATTCTTGTCCGCAGTCACATTAGTCGTGGTCGTCGGGGTCGCGGTTCCGCATGCCGCCAGCGCCACCAGCGCCAGAGCCAGCAGCGGCGCGCCTTTGAGCCAGGAACGTAAGAAGGTAAACATTGTTTTTTTCCTCTCTTTTTCTTTCAGCACAGAACACATCAAACTATTGGTGCATCGATGCCCAGCGAAGCAGCCCGGCAGAGGGGTATATCTCCATCACCTTCCCGCGCCACCTGCTGTGCTCTTTGTTCTGTGGAAAGCATACCTGGAAACAAATGCGCCCGCATCGGCAGGATGCTGTATAGTATGAGCAACATCTGCCCGGTCTCGCCATCACCATCCACGTGGCCCTATGGGTAATCTCCTGTAGAGATGCCGTCAGGCAGTGAAAAAGAGAGGCTTTCAGCATGACCACACCCAGCGTCATCCCGCTTGAACAGATTCGCGCCGCGCAAGCGCGCATCGCCAGCGCCGTCATCCGCATGCCGCTGGTGCGCCTCAACGTCGACACCACCCCTGCCGACATCTACCTCAAACTCGAAAACCTGCAACCCATCGGCTCCTTCAAGCTGCGCGGCGCCAGCAACGCCATGCTGCTGGCCTCCCGCGAACAGCTAGCCGCAGGAGTCTGGACCGCTAGCGCCGGGAACATGGCGCAGGGCGTTGCCTGGCAGGCGCGGCGCATGGGCCTGCCGTGTACCATCGTCGTGCCCGATCACGCGCCAGAGGCCAAGCTGCAAGCCATCCGGCGCCTGGGCGGCGACATCATCAAAGTGCCCTTTGCGGAATGGTTCCAGGTGCTCAGCACCCGTCGTTTCGCGGGCATGGATGGCCTCTTCGTCCATCCGGTCAGCGACCCCGCCGTCATGGCAGGCAACGGCACCATCGGCCTGGAGATTCTGGAAGACCTGCCCGACGTTGACGCCGTGCTCGTCCCCTTTGGGGGTGGCGGCCTCAGCAGCGGCATCGCCTCCGCGCTGCGCGCCCTCAAGCCAAAGGCGCGCATCTACGCCTGCGAAGCCGAACCCTCCGCCGCGCTGTCCGCCGCCTTGCTGGCAGGCAGCCCCAAGCAGATCGACTATCAGGCCAGCTTCATCGATGGCATCGGCAGCCCCTCCGTCCTGGCCGACATGTGGCCGCTCGTCAGCCAACTGCTCGATGGCTCGCTCGTCCAGACCGTCGATGAAATCGCCGCTGCCATCAAGCTCCTCGCCGAACGCAATCACATCATCGCCGAAGGCGCGGGCGCGGCCTCCGTCGCCGCCGCTCTGGCGGGCAAAGTCCAGGGCAAAGTCGTCTGCATCGTTTCTGGCGGCAACCTCGACGCCGCCAAGCTCGTCAAAATCCTTGAGGGGCAAACACCCTAGAAGCTATACTGTTTCATGGGGGAAGAGATGAACATGAGAGGAGCGCAGCCAGAATGCAGAACGCCGGGCTGGATGCCTTGCCGCCGTCGCTCATCGCAGCCATAGATGACCTCTATACCGCCTTCGCGCCCTATCCCTGGCGCAAGACCATGCCCGCCTGCCCGCATTGCCTGCAAACCTATCCTGGCTTCTCCGAACCTCTGCGCGAGATACCAGCGGAACGCCTGCACTACTATCTCTTCAAGGCCATGTCCACCATTGGCAAACAGGCCGATTTCAAGCACTATCTCCCGCGCATGCTCGACGCCTGGGCGCAGCAATACCTGGGCGGGGAATCGATCTTATATCATGAGGTTCTTGGCGCAAAGATCGCCCGCGCCGATTTCGACGCCTGGCCCGAAAACGAACAAAGCGCCATGCGGCGCTGCTTCATGGAACTATGGTCGCTCGTGCTCGCTCACTATCCGATCTATCCCGACGCCGAAATCATCCTCTGCGCCGCTGGTCAGTTCACCAGCCTCCAGCCGTTTCTGGATGCCTGGCGCGAAACCCTGACCACTCCCACCCTGGCGCATCTGGTCGAGATGGTTGCCAACCAGCCCACCAATGCGTATTGGGATTCGACCTCCCACGGGCAAAACGAACAACAGCGCCTCCTACTCTGGCTACAGGAAACGCCCACCAACGACATGATCGCCATCGCCAGGCAAGAGGCAGAACGCGGCAACTTCGATTTCGTCAGTCAGCAAGCCGGGTTTCCGCTCAAAGAGTATCTCTTATAGAACATCACGGCCCGTCCCTGAACCATCACAACCGGAGTGAACATTCGAGGAGCAATGTGTCATGTCTCAACCCATCGTCCAGGTCGACGCGTTTACGGATACGCCCTTCGCGGGGAATCCGGCAGCGGTGTGTGTGCTCGCTTCCCCGCGTGATGACGTGTGGATGCAACACGTCGCCCGCGAGATGAATCTCTCGGAGACTGCCTTTTTGCATCCGGAAGGGGACGGGTATCGCTTGCGCTGGTTTACCCCCCTTGTCGAAGTGCCGCTGTGTGGGCATGCCACCCTCGCCAGCGCCCATGTGCTCTATGAAACGGGAGCGCTTGCCCCCATGGAGACTGCCCGCTTTTTCACGCGCAGCGGGGAACTCAGCGCCACCAAACAGGGTGACTGGCTCACCCTCGATTTTCCTCCCCTCCCACTCACCGCCCAACGCCCCCCTGTCGATATTGCCGCTGCCCTGGGGGTCCCGGTCCTCAATCTGCTGGGCACCCAGGACCAGAGATGGCTTGCCGAGATTGCTTCGGAAGAGCAACTGCGGGCACTCACTCCGGATTTGGAGGCGATCAGGAGCGTGCGTAACGTGATCGCGACCTGTCGCGCAACCACTCCTGGCTTCGATTTTATGTCACGTGTCTTTGCCCCGCGACAGGGCGTTGATGAAGACCCGGTGAATGGGTCAGCGCACTGTTCACTGACCCCCTACTGGGCCGAGAAGTTAGGCAAAACCGAGATGGTTGGATACCAGGCTTCGTCACGCGGAGGCGTGGTCCGCGTGCGCCTGGCGGATGCGCGTGTCTACCTCAGCGGCCAGGCCGTCACCGTCCTGCGCGGCGAACTGACCATCTAAAGAAGCCAGCACCACGCAGAGATCAAAGAGCGGCTTCAGGCGCTCTGGCTTCTTTCCTGCTGAAAAGCCGCGCGGTATGCCTGGGGCGACAGTTGCAGCAGCCGCCGAAAGTGCAGCCGCAGCGTCGCCGCCGAACTGAAGCCGCAACGCCCCGCAATGCCTTCGATGGATTCGTCGCCCGTCTCCAGCAGCCGTTGCGCCAGCGCAATCCGCTGCTGAAGCAGCCAGTGATAGGGACTGGCTCCCAGCGTCGCGCGAAAGCGCCGGGCGAACGTGCGCGGACTCATCACCGCCCGCGCCGCCATCTGCTCCACCGTCAGGTCTTCGTGCAAATGTGCCGCCATCCAGGCCAGCGTCGTTCCGAATGGCTCCTCCTCATCGGCCACCAGCAGCGGCGTCTCGATATACTGCGCCTGGCCGCCAGAACGCTGCGGCGGCACCACCATGCGCCGCGCCACCGCTGCGGCAATCTCCGCCCCGTAATCCTGCCGCACCACATGCAGCGACAGATCGATGGCCGCCGCCGTTCCCGCCGAAGTCAACACCTGCCCGTCGTCGATATAGAGCACCCCGCGTCAACCTGCACCCTGGGATAACGCGCCGCCAGTTCTGCCGCCCAGCGCCAATGCGTCGTCACGCGCCGACCATCCAGCAGTCCCGCTTCAGCCAGAATAAACGCGCCTGTGCAGAACGAAAGGATACGCGCGCCGCGCACATAGGCGCAGCGCAAGGCATCCAGCAAAGCATCAGGCACCGGCACAACGCCTGGGCGCGGTCCTGGTACAATCACAATATCCGCCTCGGCAGCATCCGCCAGCGCGTGGGGCGCGGTCAGCAACAGACCGCCAAAGGCGCGGATAGGCCGGGCTTCGGCGGCGCAGAGCAGAAACCGATACCAGGGCACGCCAAGTTCAGGGCGCTCCACGCCAAAAACCTCGGTAGCAACCCCCAGTTCAAAAGGGTTCACCGCATCATAAAGGAGGGTAGCAGCAGTATACATGGCCGTTTTTTGCCGCTCCGTGTCGTTTCTGCCACTGGCACACTTGCGCCAGGCATGGCAGGATTATAGCAGCAAGACAATTTTCTGCCAAGAGGATTGATGCCCATGCAGACAACTGGAGAAGAGACCTACGAAACCTATACGCGGCTGATCGCCCTGCTGGATGCTAATGGCGCGACCTATCGCCTCATCGACCACGCGCCGGAAGGGCGCACCGAGTTCGTCAGCCCGCTGCGCGGCAACAAATTGTCGCAGGCGGCAAAATGCCTGATTCTCATGGTCAAGGTCGGTAAAAAAGTCACCCGCTACGTCCTGGCCGTCGTCCCTGGCGATGCCAAAGTGGATGTACAGGCCGTCAAAGCCTTATTAGAAGGAACCTATGCCACCTTCGCCTCGCCCGACATCGCCGAGCGCCTGGCAGGCAGTGTCACCGGCACCATTCTGCCCTTTTCGTTTCACCCCGACCTGGAACTCATCGTCGACCCTACCTTATTGGAAAACGAAGAGATTTTCTTCAACGCCGCGCGCCTGGACCGCTCTATGGCGCTCAAGACCAGCGACTATCGCGCGCTGGCAAAACCGCGCCTGGGCCGCATCGCCGCATATGACGACGCTTGAGGCGCGGCGTGAAAGATGCTAGACTCTGTGTATTCTGAGCGAGCAGAGTCTTATTCAGTGAGGAGTATGTATGCACATCGAAGCGAAGCTACAAGAATTGGGACTGGTCCTGCCGGAGCCGATGAAAGCGCCGCCAGGCATGCGGCTGCCCTTTGCGCCCGTGCGCGTGCGCGGCACCCGCGCCTATGTGTCCGGCGTCGGGCCATTGAACCCTGACGGCACGTTTGCCGAACCGCTGGGCAAAGTCGGGGCCGATCTCACCCTGGAGCAAGGCTATAACGCCGCGCGGCTCACCGCGCTGGCGATTCTGGCGGCGCTCAAGCGCCAGCTTGGCGACCTGGACCGTGTCACCGCCTGGATACACGCCTTTGGCATGGTCAACGCCGCGCCAGGCTTCGCGCAAATGCCCTCCGTCATCAACGGCTTTTCTGACCTGATCATCGACCTCTACGGCCCCGAAATCGGCGCGCACGCCCGCTCTGCTGTTGGCCTGGCCGAACTGCCCATGCGCATTCCCGTCGAGATCGAGGCCGAGGTCGAAATTGCAGCTTCGTGAGGTAGACAATGGACCAGAAGATTACCCAGGTGGACTCCTTTACGTCGACGCCCTTCACTGGCAACCCTGCGGGCGTCTGTGTCTTGCCAGGACCAGGCAAGGCCGACTGGATGCAGCGTGTCGCCCGCGAGATGAACCTGGCCGAAACAGCCTTTCTCTACCGCAAACAGGATGGCTTCAGCCTGCGCTGGTTCACACCCACCGTCGAGGTTGACCTGTGCGGCCACGCCACGCTCGCCAGCGCCCATGTCCTCTGGGAAGAGGGCTATCTGCCCCTGGACACCCAGGCGCGTTTCCACACCCGCAGCGGCCTGCTCACCGCCGACCGCAAAGGCGCGTGGATCGAGATGGACTTTCCTGCCACCCCGGCGCGCCCAGCCGACGCGCCCGCCGAACTGGCACAGGCGCTCGGCGTCGAGTTGCGCTACGTCGGCCAGAGCCAGTTTGATTACCTTGTCGAAATCGACTCAGAAGAAACGCTGCGCGCCCTCAAGCCCAACATGAGCCTGCTGGAGCACCTGCAAACGCGCGGCGTCATCGTCACCAGCCGCAGCGCCTCATCCGAGTTTGATTTCGTCTCGCGTTTCTTCGCGCCGCAGACCGGCGTCGCCGAAGACCCCGTCACCGGCTCGGCCCACTGCACCCTCGCCCCTTATTGGGGCGAACGTCTCGGCAAAACCGAAATGCGCGCCTATCAAGCCTCCGCGCGCGGCGGCGTGGTCGGCGTGCGCCTCAACGGCGAGCGCGTCGGCATCAGCGGCCAGGCCGTCACCACCCTGCGTGGCGAACTCCTGGCATGAACACCTCCCAATAGCAGGAGGGCCGAGCAGTTTGTTGCTCGGCCCTCCTGCTATTTCTCCAGAAGATCATCTATCAGATTGATTCACTCTGGAGGCCGCGCCAACTCATAGCGCCAGATCGGCACATCCCGCCACTCCCAGGGCGTGCGTACAATCTCCTCCAGCGTCCGCTCGCCAGTCCAATACTCCAGCCCATATTTCGTTGCCCGGTGCCCAATCACTGCCACGTTTTTCCCATCATACGCGACCCACACCTCGCGCAAAAACGCGCCTACTCGCTCTACAACCATCTCCAGGCTTTCGCCGCCTGGGAACGGCTCCGTAATGCGCCGCAGAAACTCCGCCTCCACCTCGGCAACGGGATGCTGCGTCATCGCCCCGTAATCATACTCGCGCAGCCGCGCATCCAGCACAATCGGCACAGCGCGCCCCGCGAACGCAATCTCAACCGTCGTCGCTGCCCGCTGAAGATCAGATGCAAAGACCGCATCCAGCGCCACCGTCGCGTAATGCTGCCCAAGTTCCCGCGCCTGCTCTCGCCCGGCCTCGGAAAGCGGCACATTCGCGTGGCCGGATGCGCGTCTGGCCTCATTATCCACGCTCGTCATATGCGGTGAATAGAACAACGTCAGCATCGCTGCCCATCCTTTCTGGCTCAGAGAATATGCAGCCACCAGAGAAAGCCAACCAGATATGCCTTTGGCATTTCATGTGCAACCTCTCCTAGAGAGAAGAGGAACGGCTTGCCAGGGAAGGCCAGATCAAAGGAGACAAAGCGTCTATGATGAATCCTCCCAATAATGCCCCCATGGCAGACATCCCAGAGGGCACCAGTGTTCACGATGTCAGCGGAGAAAAGATAGGGCATATCAGCTTCTCTGCCATGCGCGACGGCTTCTTTGTCGTGGAGAAGGGTTGGCTTTTTACCCACCAGCTCTATCTCCCCGCCACCGCCATTCTGGCCCATGACGCCGATGGCCTCACGCTGCGGCTCTCCAAAGAAGAACTGAAGCAAGACCGCTGGAAGCAGCCACCAGAAAGCGCCCCAGGCGATATCGCGGCGCAGGCTCCCGTCTACCCGAACTCCCCAATGCCCACGCCCAGCCCGGCAAGGGAAGAAGAAGGAACGGATGAGGCACACATGCAGCCATTTGCGCCGGACGCAGGCGACCTTCGCCCTTTCCCACCGGATGAAGGCAATCAGGATCGAGTATTCCCTCACAACGCAGGCGACCTGCGCCCTCTGCCGCCTGATGACGCCCGACCGCAGGCAAACGAACCTATCGACCCCACCAACCCAGGCATAGGTTCTCGCTGAGAACAGCCAGGGCCATGCAAACCAGAACAGGAGATGCGTATAATGTGCGACGGGATGGGCGACGCAAGCCGCCTGCCCGTCGCATCCTATACCCAGCAGAAAGAACCCTATGAGCGAGCCAATCTGGGGAGACGACGACCCATACCATAGGCGTCTCCCCCCGCTGCAAAGCGACCCAGGACCGCAGGAAGGCTTTGGCAACACCGTCAAAGTCCTGGTGCTGCTTGGCATCGCGCTCGCCATCGTCGTTGCTGTTGCTTATCTCTTCGTCACACACATTCCAGGGCCAGCACTGCCCGGCGCGCTCCCCACCGCGACGCCTACCCTTGTGCCCTCGCCCACGCTCGCGCCGTCGCCCTCGCCAACAGCCCAGCCCTCACCTTCGCCAACAGTTCAGCCGTCGCCCTCGCCAACAACTCAACCCTCGCCGACCCCGACGCCGCAGCCATCACCCTCGCCCTCGCCGTCGCCGACACCCAAACCATCCCCCTCGCCGACACCATAACAACCTTTTGAGGCAAGAGACACGCAGGGGTGATCTCCGCCAAGCGGAAATCACCCCTGCACACCCTTAGAACTAATTTTCCACCTTTGCCAGTTCGCCCAGCTTCGCCATCCCCTCGGCAATCGCCTCGGCAGGTCTGGCGGCGGCAATCTGGCGAGCCGTGCGAATCGCGCTGCGAATCGCCCGCGCATCCGAACGCCCGTGCCCGATCAGCGCTACCCCTTTCAGACCCAGCAACAGCGAGCCGCCCGTCTCGCGCCAATCTATCCTGGCAAACTGCTGCTCCAGCGCGGGCTTCAGCAGCGCCCCGCCAATCTTCGCGCGCGTATTGCTATAGGCCGCGTCGCGAATCATATCGCGAATCATGCGCGCCAACCCCTCACTTAGCTTCAGCGCCACATTGCCGGTAAAGCCATCGCAGACCACCACATCAGCCGTCCCAGCGGGCAGGTCTTTGCCCTCCACATTGCCAATGAAGTTCAGCCCTGCCAGCGTCGCCGCCTCTTTCAGCAGCGGTGTCGTGTCTTTGACCAGTTGATTGCCCTTGCCCTCTTCCTCGCCAATCGAAAGCAGGCCCACGCGCGGGCGCGCAATCTTATACACCTGCTCGGCATAGGCGCTGCCCATCAGCGCGAACTGCACCAGATGCTGTGGGCGGCAATCGGCATTCGCGCCCACATCAAGCAGCAGGCATGTGCCACCGCGCGCCGGAAAAGAAATGCCCAGCGCCGGGCGATCAATGCCGCGCACCCGCCCCAACCCAAAGAGTGCCGTCGCCATCATCGCGCCGCTGTTGCCTGCCGAAACCGCCGCGCCGACCCGGCCTTCTTTCGCCAGTCGCACCGCTACTGCCATCGAAGATTGTTTCTTCTTCAAAGAATCGCTGGGGTGCTCATCCATCGCCACCACTTCGGGCGCATCCTCCACCGTAATGTCCAGGCCAGCCGTCTGGTGCTTCGCCAGTTCGGCGCGCACTGCTGCCTCTGGCCCCGTCAGGATGACACTGGCCGCAAGCTCGCGCGCTGCCTGCACTGCTCCGGCCACAATCTCAGCAGGAGCATGGTCGCCGCCCATCGCGTCCAGCGCCACATCTTTTTGCACTTCAGAGCCATTGCTGCTCAAGACCGGCCCTCCTGGGCTTCGCCGATGGTCCGCTTCACCAGCCGGACCAGCGCGTTCAAATCAAACGGCTTCAAAACAATATCGGTCACGCCAAACTGGCGCAGCGTCTCTTCCTCGCGTTTCGCATCAACCATCGCCGTCACCACAATCACCGGAATCCGGCGATGCGACTCCGGGTCCATCGAAATCAACCGCAGTTCATCTTGCCCACTCAGATACGGCATCATCAGATCAAGCAAAATCAAATCCGGCTGATGTTCGCGCACCGCATCATACACGCGCAAGCTTTGCACCACTTTATGGGTCTCATAGCCCTCATCGGCCAGGGCCTGGGAAAGGAGTTCGGCAATGGGAACCTCATCATCGACGACGAGAATACGTTTCGGCATAGTAGGGCCTTCTCTCCGATGGCTAGGGCACAACCTGACAAGTACAGTCATACCTGGCAAACAAGCCGTGTGCTCATGCATTAAGCATACTACATCCCGGGCCAGGAACGCCAATCTTCTGCACAATCCATTCCTGGATGGGCCTGGCTGCTGCTGAGCATCGCTGGGATTATCGCGCAACCAGCAAAATAAGGGCCAGTGTCACCAGGCTGATCGCGCCGAGAAAGCGCCCAAAGAACGCCAGCGCGCCACCGCGCAGCCGTCTGCCGCTCATCAGAATCGTGCGGCGCGCGCTGCGGCCCACGAAAATTGCCAACACCGCTGGAATAAAACACGCCAGCAGGAGGGTAAAAGAAATATGATTCAGCGTCCCCTGGGGAAACGTCCCACTGAGCGTTATGATTGGCTGCACCGGCCAGCGCAGCCCGCGAATGGCCTCAGCCGAGCGCGTGATGCGCAAAATAAGCAGAACCACCGCCGCGGCCACCAGACCCAGCAGCAGCGACACCGTTGCCAGGTGCGCTCGCCCCCGCGTTGTCGCCGCTGCGGGCGGCTGATACGGTGGCTGACGCGGCGGTGGCCGCACAGGCGGAGCATAGGCGGGCGGCGCGGGCGGACGATACGGCGGCGCATTCGGCGGATAGTTGGTATACCCTACCGGGACCGTCGGGCGCGGGCGCGGCGGGGAATACGCGGCGGCTGCCGGAATCCTCGCGCTGCGCTGGGTAGGCGCTTGCAAGATCGACACATTCCCCGCCTGCGTGCCCGCCACCGGACGAGACGGGCGACCCTCCAGAATCGCGCGCAGTTCCTCCACCACATCGGCGGCGCGTTGGGGCCTGCGCTGATCACGGTCCGCCTGTAATAACCCCATCACCAGCCGATCAATCCGGCTGCGCATCTCCTGCGGCAAAGCATTATCCAGCCACGCGCCCGGCGGACGCGGCGGCGCAGAGGCAAGCTGCGGCGAACGCTGCCCCGTCAACATCTCATACAGCATCGCCCCCAGCGAATACAGGTCGCTGCGTTCATCCACGCCCAACCCTGTCGCCTGTTCGGGAGCCATATACGCCAGCGTGCCAACACCCGTCCGCCCGGCACGCTGCGAAAGCACCGCAGCGATGCCAAAGTCGGTCACCTTCACCATCTCATCGCTGCGGCGAATCATAATATTGCCCGGCTTAATATCGCGGTGGATAATGCGCAGCGGCGGCTTGTGGGCGTAAGCCAGCGCCTCGGCCACCCCCAGCGCAATCTTCAGCGCCCGGCGCGGTTCCACCCGACCACGCTCTTGATGCAGCAGTTCCTCCACCGTCACCCCGTCCACAAACTCCATCACAATATAAAAAGGCAGATCAGGGTCGGCATCGCTGCCCGAACCATAAATCTGCACAATATTGTGATGTTCCAACTGCATCAGCACATCACATTCTTGCTTCAAGAAAGTGATGGACTGCGGCTCAACGTCATTGGGCAGCTTGAGCGCCACCTCGCGCCCACGCGCCTCATCCATCGCACGCAGCACCGTGCCCATGCCACCAGTTCCTAACCGCCCCAGCACCCGGTACCGGCCAATATACTGGCGTTCAATCATCTGCTGCCTCCTCCGCGAGAAGCCTGCGCCAGAACCATCCTTAGATACTGTAGTACGCCCGTACCATTTCGTCAAGCAATATCAACCAAGAGAAAGAATCCCCATCCATCAAACGATGCAGCTTTCTTACCAGCCACATCTCGCTCGCGTCACCCCTATTGACTATAGGAAGTCGACGCGCCTGCCCCCACGTCTCCTGGCACACGCTGTGCAAACCTCTCTTACAAACCTTCGAAAGAATCAAACGGTCAGAAAGGAGCACAGCCGTTATGGCAAGCAATGAATTTATCTGCCAGGCATGCGGAGCCGTCTTTCCCTCCCGCCAGGAGCTTGACCAGCATAACCAGCGCGACCACGCGACAGCAGAAAACGCCCGCTGGACCATCGCCCAGCAGGCGGCGGGCGGCGTTAACTGCCCCATCTGCGGCGCGCAGTTCACCACCGCCGACCAGATGAACCGCCACGCCCGCCAGGAGCATCAGCGCTAACCCGCGCCCTCTTGACAGCGCGGGCAAAATGCCGTATACTTGGCCTGGCAACCACTCGTTGCTGCGCGTCCATCTGAGCACGCGCACTGCACCTGAGCAATGAAACGGTACCGTGTGGCACAGCCGGTCAGCAATACCGACTGTGCCACTCACCCCACCTCTGCGCACGGCAGGGAAATGGGGCTGGAGGCATTCTATCCCCACAGATAGAATGATGTCACCTCTCAGCGGCCATCTCCTCGCAGGCGGGGCGAACCGCTGCTCCGGCCCATCCGGGCAGCAGCGCTCAGCCACCCAGCAGGGGATGGCCGTTTCGTCTCTCCGGAGCAATTCTGAGAGGAGAATCGTGCTATGTCCTTTGCCTCCACACTCGCGTTTCAGTCCTTCTGGTCGCAGTCCTGGTCAGCCCCGTTACGGTTGGCCTGTCACTGGCTCACACGCGACCCCGCTCCCGTCGTTCCCAGCATCCCCGAAGCGCTGGCCCCCGACTGGCTGCGCCCGCTCTGCTTCCAGCGCGAGGTCGCCCGCGCCATCCGCGACCGACTGGCCTGGCTGCGCGCTCACCCCGATCAGGCCGCCATGCTCTATAATCTGGATTCGCTGCCCTGCTGGTCCGAGGTCGACTGGACGCCCTACGGGCGCGGCGTGCTGCGCTCATGGAAGGATGAGCGGCTGCTGGAGCACGCGCAGCTTGAGGTAGAACGTTTGCTGCGCATCATGCTCGCGCCGCCCCGGCTGCTGGGCGAAGAAGACTGGACGCACGCGGCGCTGGGCACGTGCGAGCATCTGGCCCAACTCTACCGCGAACTGCGGCGGCGCTGTGGCGCGCACGCCGTGCGCGTCGCCCTTCGCCATCTGCTCACCAGTTACGTCTGCTGGGTTCCCGAGCAAGATAACGAAGAAGAGGAGAACGAAACCGAATAAAAGCCCAATACAAGCGTGCGCCAATGTTTCACGTGAAACATTGGCGCACGCTTGTATCACCGGCACACCCATTCCTCCTGCCTGGTCTGCCCCTCCGCTCCGGCCTCCGCTGACGGGGGATAAAAGGCCACGCGCAGCCAATCCGCTATTTCTTCAAGACCTTTTCTGGCCTCTCTCACCACCGGCGCCATATCCAAAAAGCCATGTACCATTCCGGCGCGGCGGCGCATTGCCATCGGCACGCCTGCCGCCTCCAGATGCCCCCCATAGGCTTCAGCCTCATCGCGCACCACATCGAACTCCGCCGTCACAATCAACCCCGGCGGCAGATCACGCATATCCTCAGCGCGCAGCGGCGAAGCATATTCGTTCGCCCCTGCCGCTGGCTTCGGCAAATAATACCCCCAGAACCAGCGCATCTCGTCACGGGTCAGCGGCCTCACATATGCGTTATGTTCATAAGATGGTGTCGAAAACGCATCGTCCAGAATCGGATAGATCAGCACCTGATACAGTGGCTTGTCCATCTGGCTATCGCGCGCCATCAGCGTCACCACCGCCGCCAGATTTCCCCCCGCGTCCTCGCCCCCCACTGCCAGACGTGTCGCATCGCCGCCAAGTCGGGCAGCGTTTTCTCTGGCCCACTGCATAGCCGCATACGCATCCTGCACCGCTGCCGGAAACCGATGCTCCGGTGCCAGCCGATAGCCCACCGAAATAACCAGACAGCGCGTCAGATTCGCCAGCGCCCGGCACGTCGCGTCGCTGCTCTCCAGATTCCCCAACACCCAGCCGCCGCCGTGAAAATAGACCAGCATCGGCAGCGGGCCAGACGCCTCGGGACGATAGAGCCGCACGCCGATTTCGCCCTCCGGCCCCTGAAGCATCTCATCGCGCACCATGCTCACCGCCTCCGGTACGACCACCTCTCCACGTTCCCTGCGCAGCGCGTTCACCGCATCGCGGATGGTCGGCCTCTGCCGGGCCTCTTGCGGCGAAAGCCTCACAAGCGGAGGCGCGCCAAAGGCAGCGTAGCGTTCCAAGACCTTCTGAACCTGTTCATCAACGGGCATCGTCTTGCTCCTTCACATAACTGGCCTGCTCAATCCATGAGCCTCCTCTGTTTTGCGTAGCACAATTTATGCCCCAGGTCCAGAAAATACGAAAAGCGTTTCACGTGAAACGCTTTTCTAGGAACTCATCTTCCTCGCCCGATGTTCCGATCATCTCAAGCCATCCAGCGCTAACCTCATAGCTCCTTCGCTGGCTCTTCCCCGGCACCATCTTCTGCTGGCGCTGCCTCATCCTCTTTGGCCCTTTCTTCCCCCGCAACAAATGTCACATCAGGTTCCGAAAGCGGATTCACCCAGCAGCGAATCGCCAGGATGGGCGAAAAATAGTTCGGATGCTCCACAAACGCATCCACCGCCAGATCGAAATCAGGATTAGAAATCCCCAGCGAAAGACCCGGATACGTCTGCACCGTCGTGGCTTTATCTTCCAGATATTGCCCCCACGACTTGCCACACTTGCAAAAGCGCTTCTCCGGAAACAAACGCACCACATCGCCGCAGTGCCCACAATACATCAGTTTCACACACGCTCCCTTTTCCATCGATCAACGCGCCAGCGCCACCAATAGCACCGGCTAATTATGCGCGGCCAGCTTCGCTGGCGATGGCGCGTCATCCGGCAGCAACAGATACATCCCCTCGTAGAACACGCGCACATACGGCGGAGCCAGCCGCATATCCGCCATCATCCCACTCGCCAGCCCCGCGTACATCTCCCAATCGTTGCGATCCACCAGCATACCTGCCCAGCCGCGTTCAGGAATCCCATGAATGTATTCATAGGCCAACTGCGTCAGCCGCTGATAGCGTGGGTCCGTCTCCTTGGAAAGCCTGATCGTCGCCTCGATCATCGCGTCTTCCTGGCCGATGCGCCGATAATGCCACCACGCATGCGCCAGTTCATGAATCGCCGCCTCGTACTGCGCTGTATACAAAAACACCTTGTTTTGATCGGGCTGCCAGAAACCACCGCCGCGTGTGCTCTGCAAATCTTCCACCTCGAAATCCACCGTTGCCCGCAGCCACTCCTTCGCCTCTTCCCGATACGGAAACGTCGCCAGCACCTCTTCGCGAAACGCCGCCACCGCCGGATTCTTCGCCGCCGAAATCGGTGATCGCTGCGCCATCTCGACCTGCTCCTTCACTTCTTGCCAGAAGCGCCGCATTGCCTGAAACATCTATACCGCTTCCCTCGCCGCCACCACGCGCAGGCGAGTATAGGGCGCAATCCAGGTTCCGTCGCGGAAATAGGTAGACCGAAGCTGCGCCTCCACCTGCTCGACCACCTCGCGCTCTCGCTCCTCAGTCATCTCCTCGAAGAAGAGATTGCCGAACATCTTCAGCCAGACCCGCAGCCCCTCTTCGCCACCCTCCAGCGGCGTTGGGCGATCAAACAGCAGCGCCGTCGACACCGCCAACCCATGCCGCTCCAACAGCGTCGCGTATTCGCCAACGCTCGGAAAATACCAGAAAGATGTCGTGCCCCACGCCGTGGGGTCATTCTCCCCCAGCGCCTGTTGCACTGCCTCGATCAGCGGGCGCATGCAATGCTTCCCGCCGAACTCCGCCACCAATCGCCCCCCTGGTTTCAGCGCTCGCGCCATGCACACCACCACGCGCTCCGGTTCCGTCATCCAGTGCAGCGCCGCGTTGGAAAAGATCGCGTCGAACGGCGCGTCGAACGCAAAGTCAGCGCCATCACCCACCTCAAAGCGCAAATCAGGATACTGCTTGCGCGCCTCCTCGATCATCCCCAGCGACTTATCCATACCCACCACCTCTGCCCCAGCGGCGGCTATCTGCGCCGTCAGATGCCCCGTCCCGCAGCCAAGATCAAGAATGCGTTCCCCCGGCTGCGGCGCGAGCAGTTCGATCACACCCGCGCCATACTTCCACACAAACGAGTGCTTGCCATCATACAACGCGGCATCCCACGTTTTCGTCGCGGCTGCCTGTCCATGCTCTGTGCTATCGTCGCTCATCGTGTTTTCCTCTCACTTATAATTGTGAAGTGTTTCACGTGAAACACTGATTTCATTTTTCAATGATGGCGAGACGGGTTTTCTCTATCCCCTGCCAATACGCTTTTCTGACCAACTTCACTTTGAAGCCTATATCTGCCAAACGCTCATCAACGCGTAACGCCGCCGCCAGATCATCCCTGCCGCGATACTCCGCCACCAGCAGCCATCCTCTCGGAGAGACCCACTCGTCGAGCATTCTGCCAATCCATTGGCGCTGAAGCTCATCAGGTACATATTCAAGATTCGTGCGCACGTAATCGAAAGGACGTGGAGGCGACCAATCCCACGCATTCCCCACAAACAGATGATCGGCATAGGCCGGGAGTCGTTCACGCGCCAATGTCACCAACGCCTCGGAGAAATCCAGTCCATAGGGAACCATCTCCAGGTCACGCTCCTGGGTCCAATGCAGCAGGCATTCTAAAAGATAGCCATTGGCGCAGCCAACATCTAAAAACGAGCCTGATCGCTCCACGCAATCCGCGATACAGCGCCGCTGCGCAATCCATTGGTCCACCGTGCGCTGTCTACCAATGCCCGAACCCGACTGCTGCCAGGGGTCTTGCGCGGCGAGATACGCCGTCTCCAGCAGTGTTTTGTTAGTCGCAAACCACTGCGCCAGAGCCTCATCATCCATGTCGCTATCCTTCTCAAATGGGCGTCTCGGCTTTCCTATATAGAGCGTTTCACGTGAAACCCTTCCACGTCATATACTACCATGTACACCAACAGACCGTTGCAGAAGGAGCGTATCATCGTATGTCCGAAGCCACACCGCCAGACCTGCCCCGGCAAGAACAGGGCACGCTCGCGCAGCCCGCCGCGCTCGACATCGGCCCGGCCACCCTCACCAGCCGCGAAGCCAATCGCTTCACCTTTACCGGCGTCGAAAGCCGCGCCCGCGTGCGCCTCACCATCCTTGCGTCCGACCTGGCGCGCGTGGAGTTTCTGCCGGAATGGATCACCGAGCCGCCGCGCTCCTGGGCCGTGGAAAAGCCTGACGAAGCGTGGCCGGACGTGACCATTGAGACGGAAGAGGACAAGATCGGCGGCCTGATGCTGCGCACCCCGGATATGTCCATCTGGGTAACGCTGGCTCCTGTGCCCTTCCAACTCCAGTTCTATAACGCCGAAGGCATCTGCCTCAGCGCCGATCTGCCCCAAAGCCTCAGCGTCGTGCAACAAGACCCTGGCCCCGCGCCCTATCTCATCCAGCGCGGCCAATGGGGCGCGCGCTGCGCCAAAAGCATCTTCGCGGGCGAGCACTTCTTCGGCTTTGGCGAGCGCACCGGCCCGCTCAACAAATACGGCTCGCGCTTCCGCCTCTGGAACATCGACCCACCCGGCCCTCACAACGACAACACTCCATCGATGTACACCGCCATCCCCTTTCTCCTCAGCGTCCGCGAGCAGCATCCGCCGCTGACCTACGGCCTCTTCCTGGATAGCCCCGCCCTCACCGAGTTCGACCTTGGGGCCACGCAGCCGACCCACCTCACCTTGAGTGTCGGCGCGGGCGATGGCGCGCTCACCTACTATTTCTTCGCGGGCTACGGCGAAGAAGCCATGCAGACCATCCTGGCGCGCTATACCGAACTCACCGGGCGCATGCCCCTGCCGCCGCGCTGGGCGCTCGGCAATCATCAGTGCCGCTGGAGCTATTACCCCGATAGCTGGGTGCGCAGCCTGGCCCGCGACTTTCGCGCCAAACAGATACCCTGCGACGCCCTCTGGCTCGACATCGACTATATGGACGGCTACCGCGACTTCACCTGGCACCCCCAGCGGTTCCCCGACCCGCAGGGCTTGATCGACGAACTGCACCAGCAGGGCTATCATGTCGTCACCATCCTCGACCCCGGCGTCAAACAAGACCCCAGCTATCATATCTATCAGCAAGGCATCCAGCAAGGCTACTTCTGCGCCACACCCGACGGCCAGGTCTTCCATGGCCCCGTCTGGCCCGGCATGGCCGCCTTCCCCGACTTCAGCCGCGCCGACGCGCGCCAGTGGTGGGGCGACCAGCACGCCGCGCTGCTCGACGTGGGCGTCGATGGCATCTGGGACGACATGAACGAGCCAAGCCTCACCGGCTACTTCGCCCCCGAACTCGCCGTACCCAGCGGCAGCACCCTTGCCCCACAGGTGCAGCATGGCGATGAAGACGAAACGCTGCCGCATCTCGCGTTTCACAACGCCTATGGCTCCATGATGGCGCGGGCCACCCGCGAAGGGCTGGAACGTTTGCGGCCCGACGAGCGCCCCTTTGTGCTCACTCGCTCCGGCTATGCCGGGGTACAGCGCTACGCCGCCCTCTGGACCGGCGATAATTCCAGCCTGTGGGAGCATCTGCGCCTGGCAATCCCCATGTGCCTCAATATTGGCCTGTCCGGCTTGGCCTTTGTGGGCGCGGACGTGGGCGGTTTCTGGGGCAGTGGCAACGCTGAACTGCTGACCCGCTGGACACAATTGGGCGCGCTGATGCCGTTCTGCCGCAACCACAGCAGCGCCAACACCACACACCAGGAACCCTGGGCCTTTGGCGAACCATTCGAAAGCATCAACCGCCGCTACATCGAACTGCGCTATCGCCTGCTGCCCTATCTGACCACCCTCTTTCACGAAGCAGCCACCACGGGCGCGCCCATCATGCGCCCCCTCTTCTGGCACTATCTCAACGACCCGGCCACCTGGGACATCGACGATCAGTTCTTCCTTGGACGTGACCTCCTGGCCGCGCCGATCTATCAGCCCGCCAGCAGCACCCGTCGCCTCTATCTGCCCGCTGGCGAATGGGCCTCTTTCTGGTCGGGCGAACGCTTTCACGGCCCCGCCTGGGTCACCGTTCGCGCACCGTTGGATGAACTGCCCCTCTTCGTGCGCGCCGGAGCCTTCCTGCCGCTGGGACCAATCATGCAGCACACGGCAGAACGCCCCACCGACCCGCTGACCCTCATGCTTTCCGTCCCCGCCGCCGAAAGCACCGGAACTTCCACCCTCTACGAAGATGACGGCCAGACCCTCAATTACCGCAGCGGCGCGTTCAGCCTGACGACCTATCGCTACACCTGGCAAACGTCGGGCAAGCTTTCCATCACCCTAGAAAAGCCAGAAGGTTCCTATCGCTCCGAACGCCGCCAGCTTCAGCTTGAAATCCATCTTCCTTTTTCGGCCACCCAACCGCACCCGTCCGGCAACTTTGCCACCGGCGCGCCTTCGGCTGCGCAGCCCGGCCAGGAGGGCTGGACCTGGCGAGCCACACGCAGCGAGACGATAGTCACCCTCTATTTGAACGATACCGGCGAGCAACGCACCATCGAGATCGCGCTAAGCTAGCGAACGACAGTGTTTCACGTGAAACACTTTTGCCATCCCTCGCGCTGTCTTCAGTCACTTGCTTGCAGCGCCGCCGTCTCTGGCGGCGCGTCGTCTTGCCCGCGCGCAGGCTCAGCTTCTGGGGCCTCGCTCGCCTCCTCCGGCGACCACCAGACGTAGCGATTCAGCAGGCCGCGCAGCGCCACCCGCACCGCTCGCGCCCCATAACGTCGCCGCAGTTCGCCGTAGAGTTGGGCCAGATGCTCGCACGTCCCCAGCGCCGCGTGCGTCCAGACCTCCTCCCCCAAAAGCCTGGGTGGCGCGTCCACAATGCGCAGCAAACGTTCCACCTCAAGCTGCACCTGCTCCAGCAGCATAACATCCCGCCACGAGCGCAGCACCCCGCGCCCGTAGGGCATCCAATCGACCTCGGACCAGCACGGCAGCGAATCGTCCTGAGAAAGCATCGCTGCCTGATCAGGATGAGCGCGCAGCCAGGCCAGCCGATCACGAATGGCGCGAGCCACCTCGCGCTGAAAGCACAGTGGCCTGAGCCAGCCCGGAGCCAACGCCTCGGGGATGCTCGGCACGACCGGAGCCGGAACCCGTGTGAGCCAGCGGCACGCGCCGCGTAAAGGCGCTGACCAGGACTGCGACCAGAAAGACTGAAACGCCAGCGTAGATGCAAAGGACATACAAGCCATCTCCTCTCAACATCGCTCCAGAGAGACGAAACGGCCATCCCCTGCCGCTGGGCGCGAGGCGCTGCTAACCGGCAGCGCCGGAGCAGCAGTTTCGCACTGCTGCCCCAGCCACACCGGGAAACAAGTTCGCCCCGCCAACAGGAGATGGCCGCTGAGAGGTGTTTCATTCTATCGAATGATAGAATGCCTCCAGCCCCATTCCCTGCCACGCGCAGAGGTGGGGTGAGCGGCACGGCCAGTCGTAATTACTGGTCGTGCCGCATGGTACCGTTTCATTGCTCAGGTGCTTGCGCACGCTCAATTGCCCGCGCTGAACCGTATGGTTCTTGAGGGCAAGTATACGGCCTTTTGCGGGTGGTGTCAAGGGGGTGGCGAATAGAGAGAGGACTTTCGAAAGCCCACATACCCTTGACGCCAAAACGCCAGTTTGGTATCCTCTGAAGGGCGGCTTGCCACTCGGGAGCGCTCGCCCACATCACCCCCAGAGGGAGAGCGACCCATGGCACCAACCACCGCAACCAGCCGCCGCGCCCTGCGCGGCCAGGAGCAGCGCCGTTATTCGACCTGGCGTCTCATTCGCGCCAACCTTTATGACTTCGGGCTGCTGGCCCGTCAATCCTCCCTGGTACTCATCGGCTTCGTGCTCATGGTCGTCATCGGCACCCTCTACTTTCGCTTCTTCTATACCAGGGAACAACTCGCCACGCCGATGGCGCTCTTTCAGGCATTCAAGCTGCTCTTCTTCGCCAGCGACGAAAAACTGCCCTTCGATCTCCCCGGCCAGATTCTCTTCTTCGTCGTTCCTTTGCTCGGCCTGGCGCTGCTCACGCAGGGCGTCTTGAACTTTGGCCGCCTGGTGCTGGATAAGCGAGACCGCCGCGAAGCCTGGCAGGTCGCCCTCGCCTCCACCTATCGCCGCCACGTCATCGTCTGCGGCCTGGGGCATGTCGGCCTGCGCGTCGTCACCCATCTGCTGGAAGCGGGCTATGAGGCCATCGTCATCGAACGCGACTGGTCCAGTGAATATGTCGCCCGCGCGCTCAACCTCAAGGTGCCCGTCGTCCTGGGCGATGCCCGCGAACTCACCACGCTCCGCCAGGCGGGCTTGAAACGCGCCAGAGCAATCGTCGCGAGCGTCAACAACGATCTCGTCAACATCGATATTGCCCTGGTCGCCCGCGCCGCCCACCCCGGCATCCAGACCATCCTGCGCATCTTCAGCGAAGAACTTGACCGCAACCTGGAGCAAAGCTTTGGGCCGAATACCGCCTTCAGTTCCTCCGCGCTTGCCGCGCCAACCCTGGCCGCCGCCTCCGTCAGCCACCAGATCGACTACGTGCTTACCCTCGACAGCAGCCCCGACTTGCTGGGCGTCTCACACCTCACGCTTCCGCCCAACAATCCCTTCGCTGGCCCGCTCTGGAAGTTCGAGGAAAGCGAAAGCGTGCGCGTCCTGGCCCATCAGAATGCCGCTGGCCGCCCATCGCAAAATCTGGCCCTGCAAGAACTCAAAGCCGGAGACCGCCTCACTCTGCTGGGCGCGCTGCCCCTCCTGGAAACGCTGCACCTCAAGCTCGCCGACACTGCCGAAACCGTCCCGCTGGCCGCCGGGCGGCTGCGTCACTCCAACGAACTGCTAGACCGCGTCATCGTCTGCGGCCTGGGCAAAGTCGGCTATCGCGTCGTCCAGCGCCTCTATTACCTCACGCCGCGCCCGCAAATCACCGTCATCCACCTCGACGACGATCAATCCTTTTCCCGGCAAATCAGCGACCTCCAGGGCATCAAAACCGTCATCGGCGATGCCCGCGACATCGAGACGCTTCAGAAGGCCGACGTACAGCACGCCACCACCATTGCCGCCGTCACCTCCGACGACCTCGTCAATCTCCAGATCGGCCTGGCCGCTCGCCACGCGCACCCACACCTGCATCTTGTGCTGCGCGTCTTCAGCGACACCCTCGCCGTCAAGCTCGGCGACCTCTTCCACATCTCCACCACCTACAGCACCTCGGAACTGGCCGGTTCCACCCTCGCCGCCGCCTCCATCCTCAGCGGCGTCGGCCAGGCCCTCTTCGTCGGCGAAGACCTGCTTGCCACCGACCTGCACACCATCCGCGCCAATGACCGCCTCACCGGCAACGCCATCCAGACCATCCGCACCCAGGAGCAAGTGCTCGTGATCGCCCTGCGCCGCCAGGGCCACACCCTCACCCTGCCGCCGCTCGATACCGTCATCACCCCCGGCGACGAAGTCACCATCCTTGCCACGTTGGATACCCTCGCTCGCCTGCGCGGCGTATAAAGAGTCCAGCAGAGAGATTGTAGCGCCGCCTTCCAGGCGGCCAAACGTCGGCCTATCCCCAACGCCGCGCTTCAGCGTCCCAAGCAGATAGCTTGACGGTCAAGCCACAGTTTGATATGCTCTACTCAAGCCACGCTTGTTGAGAGACACCACCCATAGCTGCGCCGGGCGTCTCGTCCCCAAGGAGAGGACCCTGATGAATGACCGCGACCGCTTCGACAAATTTACCGAGCGCGCCCTGCAGGTGCTAAGCCTCGCCGAAGAAGAGGCCCGGCGCTTCAATCACAACTACATCGGCACCGAGCATTTGCTCCTTGGCCTCGTCCGTGAGGGCGAAGGGGTGGCCGCGAAGGTCCTGAGCAACCTTGGTGCGGAACTTAACAAAGTTCGCAGCGCCGTCGAGTACATCATTGGTCGGGGGGGATCGAATTGTCTTGGGGGAGATTGGTCTGACCCCGCCCGCCAAGAAAGTCATCGAACTGGCGGTCGATGAAGCCCGTCGCCTGAACCATCACTACATCGGCACCGAGCATCTGCTGTTGGGGCTGGTGCGCGAGGGCCAAGGCATTGCGGCAGGCGTGCTGGAAAGCTTTGGTGTCAATCTGGAAAAAGCCCGCGCCGAGACCTTTCGAATGCTGAGTATGTGGAAACTGTCTGACCATGTAGTGATTAATGACCCTTCGTCGGTTGCTAAATATCTTGAAGATGCGGTGATAGCGCTAGAGGGCATTCACAACGAGAAGGAAGCTGCCATTCGGAGGAAAAACTTCGAATTGGCAGCAGAACTGAGTGGCCGCGAGGTCGCTCTGCGTGATCGCATCGCCAAGCTCGAAGCCGACTGGTTCCGAGAACAAGCTGACAAGCAGAATACTGCGAGCAAAGAGGACAATATCTCTGTAGAGGTCGCGCCTGTCTCTCCTATTGTTACAGGGCAAACAGTTGAAGCAGCCGTTGCGTCCCCAACACAAGCGCCTACCGTGCCATCCCCTTCGGTGCGTAACGGCGCATTCATCAGCTATAGCCACCGGGACAAAGAATATCTGGAGCGGCTGCGTGTCCACCTGCGCTATTTCGAACGAGCCGGAGCCTTGAACATCTGGGATGATACCAGGATCATCGTCGGCAGCAAATGGCGCGAAGAAATCAAGCGGGCCATAGGCTCAGCCAGAGTGGCGATCTTGCTCATCAGCGCCGACTTTTTAGCCTCCGACTTCATTGCCGAAAACGAACTGCCTCCCCTGCTTGCTGCTGCCCAGGAAGAGGGCGCGGTCATCATCCCCACCATCCTCAAACACTGTGCCTTCGAGGACAGCGAACTCAGCCAGTTCCAAGCTGTGGAACAGGCTCAACCGCTCATCGATTTTTCGGAAGGCAAGCGCGAAGAAGTATGGGCAAAGGTGGCCCGGCTGGTCAAAGAGGCACTCAAAACAGCGGAGGCCCACGCCAAACGCGCCGACCCCGCCTAGCGAGGAATACCATGCAGGCGCAATATCCTCAGGCGCTCTGGATACCTCACCACAAATACGGCTATCCCCAGGGAACCCAAGGTCGCAACGGGCAAACCCTGCTCTATGTTGTCGTGCATGGCACCGGCATGCCCGGCACCGCGCAAGAGATCGCGCGCTACTTCCAGACCAGCCCCATCGATGCCGGAACGCACTTCATCATCGGGCGCGATGGCGTGGTCGTCCAGTGCTGCCGCATCGAAGATGCCGCCTGGGGCAACGGTGGCCCGCAGCCCAGCGCTGACCCCTTCTGGCCCACCACCATCAACGCCAACCTGCTCACCGTCAGCATCGAACACTGCAAACCCTCGCCCGACAACAGCGACCCCCTCACCGACCCTCAAACCCTCGCCAGCTTTCGCCTCATCAAATGGCTATGTGAAAGATGCGCCATTCCCAAACATCCCGCCGACGCCTCCGGCGGCATCGCCACCCACGCCAGCATCGCCCCCATTGATCGCGCTTACTGTCCCGGTCCCTATCCCTGGGATGACCTGTACGCCTACCTCAACGCTCCTTAACATCCATCTCCAACTGACGCTTGACATCGACAAGCAATAGCATGGCGCTGTGATGCAGTTACATCACAGCGCCACTACCCCACATCTGGCACAACCAGCGGGCGGGGCTGAGAGATTGTATCACCTCGCAACATCCAACTTCTCAACAGCCACCTTCCGGCAAAGCATCCGTTTCCACGCGCCAGAGGTGGCTGCTTTGCATGTGGTTGCCAGGAAGCATACCCATTGATAACTCCACAGTTATCCACAAGCATCTATGGTGCTTGTGGATAAAGGAAGGAATCGAAACACCCTTATCCCCAAAGTTATCCACAAGCAGTGGATAAAGGGGGTGTCCATTCGACACCCCTTGAGGCAAGGGCATCCATAATGTAGATACCCTTTGCCCAGGAATAGGCCACATTCCAGGTATTTTCTGGTAAGGGGAGTCATAATATGCACTTCCTCCCCTATGCCAAAGTTTTTGTTGGCCCAAGGGGGTATCCAATGAGTACCTCCTTTGGGCCAAAGGAGGTACTCATTGGATACCCCCTTCGAGTTTCACAGGAGGTAGATATGTCTCAACCACTCGAACCCTTGCAACAAGCGACCATTACCATCGCTGGCTGTGACCTTCAGGCAGTTTTGCTTCCCGATGGACAACCTGCTATTGTATTTGCAGCGCTGTGCGAAGCGCTGGCTCTGAAACCGAGCAGTCAGGCTCAGCATATACGAGCACATCCCGTGCTGATAGAAGCGCTTGCCAGCGCTCGACTAGAGACGGCTGGTGGCTCACAAATTGCCAATGTCCTCATTGCCTGGGGCATTCCTCTATGGCTGGCAGGCATACGAATTGCCAGTGTCAAACCCAACGCGCGGCAGCGGCTCATCATCTTTCAAAAAGAAATCGTTGCCCTGCTCTATGGGCGCTTTTTCTCGGCAGCCACAGCGGCCATACCCGAACCACAGCCAGCAGCCTCACCCTGGCAAGCCTTGCATGCGACCTACTCACCCTGGAAACCACGCTCGATGCCAACGCACAGGCCATGCTGGAGCGCGTGACCATACTGGAGGCCCAGGCAGGGAATCACCCATACCCGACCACCGCCATGACTCTCTCGAACGCCTGCTGGCCGCCACCATCGAGCGCCTGCTCGACCACGAGCGCCGCCTGAATCGGCTGAAATCACCCGCTGCCCAGGAAAAGCAGCGCGCGGCTCGTTCCCCAGATCGCCGCAAAGGGCAGCGCCCTGCCAGATAAGCAGATCAGATCAAGAGGCCCTGACCAATAACGCGCCAGTTGGAACACCCTGCTCTACCCCCGATTGACTTTCCAGCCCGCACCGAGTATCATGGAAAATGGGCAGAAAGGCTTCCAAGGGGGCCGCTGCTCTGCCCAAAGAGAAGGAGACACGCATGGTAACGTACGAAGACGTGACACAATTGTTCCAGCGGGCCATGGAAAATGTCGGACTAGCAGCCCATCCAGAGCATTGGACCAATAACACCACCCTGGAGCGCGAGTTTGCTTGCACCTGTCACACAGGCACTTGCGAGGAGGCCGAAAATCGCAGCACAGTCACCATCTCCTTCACCTGGAGTCCTCTGGATACCGTCTTGAGCCTGGAAGGCGCAGTAGGCATCTGCGATTTCTTTCACGAGCCAGATGACACCTGCCCCCATTTGCATACCGATCAAGTCCCGCCGCTCGTGCTGGAGCTTGCCTATAACCTCAACATCACCGCCGTCCCGCTGACCGATGTCAACATGCAGCAGCTCATCCGCACCCTGAAACTGCGCGCCAGCGAACACAGCAGCCGTGCTACCGAAACACGCCCCAGCGTCGCCCTCGTCCTGGGCGATGGCGGCCTGCAAGCCGAAGCGCTCACCCTGCAACAGCGCGTCGAAATCCCCCTCTGGCATCCCGAGGGCCTGGCAGGTCTGAGCGAACTACAAGAAGGGGAATTACTCAACGGCCACGGACCCACACCCGGCCAGCGCCGCCGGCGTCGCCGCGACGAAGACGACGAAAGCCTGCCCGCCGAACCGCACCCTGAAGAATGGCTGCCTGGCCTGCTCGCCGATGTTGCGGGCGACATCAGCCGCGTGCTCGCCGCGCTGGATGCCGCCCGTCCGGTGAGCCGCCCCAGCGACCCGGCAGATACCCCCTCCGAAAATTAGCACAGACACCACAGAACGCGCAGACAACTTATTGTCTGCGCGCCCTCTTCATCCCATCTCTGCGTAATCCACCTGGATGCTGACTCCTATTCCCCCACCGTAATGACTATAGGCAGTTTGGCCTCGCGCGAAGCATCAAAAGACGTTCCCACAGGCTGTTCATGTAGCACACGGATATGCCCAGGTGCAGCGTGATTCTTTGCCGGTCCCGGCGCACTCAGCGCCAGCACAATCGCCACAGCAAGGCTCACAAGAATCACAATCCCCACCACAATCAGAACAACTCGCAGCACCGGAAAACCACGCCTTCCGCTTGCCGGGCCAGCCTTCCAGCCTGGCGGCGCGCCAGCAGCGCTGTTCTGGTAGCCTGGCCCCCATGATGGCGCGCCTGGCCCTGGCGGAACCGCACCATACCCCTGAGGTGGATGGTGCGGCGCGGGCCGCGCTGGGGCAGCAGCCGGGGCAGCGCTTTGGGGTGGTCGGGATGGATGAGCCGGTGACGACGGAGGCGTAAATGGCACTGCCTGTGTCTCATAGGCGGCTGGCGGCCTGGCCGTCGATGGCACACTCGGCAGCGCCGCAGCGCTCGGCGGAATATGCACCGTCGGCTCGTCCTCAATCGATATACTGCCCTGCTTCTGCTGATCCAGCTTCTTCAGCACCTCGCTGTACGCCCGCGCATACTCCATCACCGAAGGCCAGCGCTCCTGGGGCTTTTTACGCATCGCCCGCAAAATCACCTGCTCGATGCCCTCCGGGATCGCAGGGTTGAACCGGCGCGGCGGCGGTGGCTCCTCACGCAAATGCTTCAGCGCCACCTCGGCCACCGCGCCGGTAAAGGGCAAACGGCCCGCCAGCAGTTCATAGGTCATCACCGCCAGCGCGTATTGATCGCTGGCAGGCACCGGGTGTCCCTCGATCTGTTCCGGGGCCACATAATCTGCCGTACCCACCGCCAGCGTATTCGTATCGGATTCCGGGTGATACTCTTTCACCAGCCCAAAATCCGCCAGGAACAGTTCCAGCGCGCCATCGCGACCCACCCGCACCAGGAAGTTCTCCGGCTTCACATCGCGGTGAATAATATTATGCTGGTGAGCATATTGCAGCGCCGAAGCCGCCTGAAACACCAGAGGCGCAGCCTGGGCCGGAGTGAGAGGCAGATGCAAACGCCGGTTTGGACCGCCAGGCCGCATCGCATCAAACAGTGAGCCATCGGGCATCAGCGGCATCACCAGATACATCAGCTCATTTTCAGTGCCGAACTCGTGGACGGGCAAAATGTTCGGATGTTCCAACGCCGCAATGGCACGCGCTTCCAGTTTGAAACGCTCCGGCGCGTCGGCCAACGTCGGCGCGTTCCCATCATCAGCGCTCCCGCTGCGCGGTGGACGGACCACCTTCAGCGCCACCTCGCGGCCCAACCGAACCTGTTCAGCCAGATAGACCTGGCCCATGCCGCCCGCGCCCAGGCGCTTAATAATGCGGCAGCCGCCCAGGATTTGCCCCTCTAATCCCGCCATAAAAGCCTCCTCCCCACGCTCTGCGTGTAGCGTTTGTTTGTTCCTGGCCCAAAAAGCAAGGCCATTCTCCCGCTGCCGCAAGTATAACATGCCTATGGTTGGCTGGTCGAGTGAGCGAGGTCACACCTTTTCGTATCCTTATTCCGTCAGATGCCTGCTCAGGTTTCGATTGTTGTCCGGCTACCTTCTTGTGGATAACTTTGGCAGGTTTTCAGGTCTTGTTTCTCTTTTTGCTTGCTGCCCGTAATTTATATAATATATATATCTCTATTAATAAATAGCAGTAGTAGGCGTGTGGATAGTGTGGATAACTTTTTCAGCAACACTTATCGCAAAACCGGGAACCCCCTCTCTATCTGATCTTATAGCTTACTTGTAAGCTGCTGGCTAACAAAAAAGTTATCCCCAATTGGCTCCCAAAAATGTTAGTAACCCTGTGGATAACTTGAAACCCTCCCCAATCCCCTCAAAAAGTTATCCACATTGTTTTTGGCCCATTGGGGATAAACTGCCCACTTATCCACAGGTTATCCACATATTATCCACAAAATTACTAACACTCATCCATAAGACCAAAAAAGTTACCAACATCATGTTAGTAATTATCCACATATCCACAGAAGCAGGCAGTGAGAGGCAAAGTTATCCACATTATCCACAATTTCTCCACAGACTTCTCCACAAAGTTATCCACACAAACGTCCAGCCAGGCAAAAGTTATCCACACAATGTGGATAACTTTCCACATATCCACAGAAGCAGGCAGTGAGAGGCAAAGTTATCCACATTATCCACAATTTCTCCACAGACTTCTCCACAAAGTTATCCACACAACCGAACGCTAATTGTGGAAAGTTATCCACATATCCACAGAAGCGAACGGCGAGAGGCAAAGTTATCCACATTATCCACAATTTCTCCACAGAGTTATCCACAAAATTATCCACACAACCAACCAGAAATAGTGAAACTCAGCCGTAAGACCACCTGGCAATCATCCAGAGACTCAATATCTTGTGGTCAAACGCAAGTTATCCACAATTTATGGGAGTTATCCCCAAAGTTATCCACATTTTGCTGGATATTCGGTTAAAATTGCGCCCATTCGGTGGAGGAAACGCAACCAGTTTGCCGCCTTCTCGCCTGCTCCATAGAAAAATCGCCCGCTTTCCTGTCATCAAGACAAGAAAGCGAGCGAGAAAACAAACGCCTGGCTAGTCGTTCGGGCAGTCGTCCGTGCCAATCTGCGCAATGATATCTTTCCGGAGAACCGGCCCAAACGTGCGTGAATCCACACTGTGCGGGCGATCATCGCCCATCAGAAAGTATTCACCTGCTGGCAGCGTCACTTCCATGGGCTGCTGTGTGCCTCGGTTCAGGACAAAGGGTTCACTCAACAACTTGCCATTGATGAACGTCTGCGTCGCGGTCAGACGCACCGTTTCGCCCGGCAAACCGATGACGCGCAGTGCTTCCTCTTGCCCATGTGTGGACGGCTCATCGATGATCACCACCTGGCCGCGCCTGGGCGTACTGGAGGCATAGGCTTGCGTGTCGATCACTACCAATTGCCCCGCATTATAGGTGGGCGTCATCGCTGCGTTGGGAACCGTAAAGCTCTGGCAATCCGTCGAACTGCTCAGGCCGCTGCATCCCGCCAACACCACCAGCACCAGCAGCGCGAGAAAGCCAACAGCCAAGCCCTGCCATATCCACCCTATCCCCAAAGAGGGCATAGCCGTCGCCAGCCCTCTTTTCAATGGCCGATGCGCGTTCATGCGGAGGCGCTGACCTTTGCCAGCACCGTATCGAGCAGCGCCAGCCCCTCGTCAATCTCGGCGCGGCTCAGAATCAGCGGCGGAATCATGCGGATCGTCTGAGTGCCCACGTTATTCAGCAGCAAACCATGCTCCAGGGCCGTCTTCACGATCACCGGGGCCAGATCGTTGGAAACATCCAGCGCGTTCATCAGGCCGATGGCGCGCATAGCCGTAATCATCGGATACTTCTCTTTGAGCGCCAGCAGCTTACCTTTCAGATAGTCACCTTGCGCCGCCGCATTCTCCACCAGATGATATTCATCGATGGCGCGAATCGTCGCCACGCCCGCCGCGCTCGCCAGCGGATTGCCGCCAAACGTGGACCCGTGGTCGCCCGCGCTAAAGAGATCGGCGCGCGGCGCGGCCAGCATCGCCCCAATCGGCACGCCGCCCGCCAGACCTTTCGCCATCGTCACAATGTCCGGCTTGATGCCATAATGTTCCCAGCTAAAGAACTTGCCGGTGCGGCCCATGCCAGCCTGCACCTCGTCGGCAATCATCACCAGATTTTGCTCGTTGCACCAGGCGCGTACCCCTTGCAAATACTCTTTATCTGCGGGGAAGATGCCGCCCTCGCCCTGCACCGGCTCGATCAGCACGCCTACCGTTTTGGCGCTCGTCGCCGCCTTCAGAGCATCCAGATCGTTGAAATCGACCTGCCGAAAGCCATCCGGCAGCGGCACCCACGTCTCTTGATACTTCGCCTGGCCGGTGGCCGCCGTCGTCGCCAGCGTGCGCCCGTGGAAGCTGCGATTCATGCTGATAATCTCATAGGCCCCGTTGCGATGCAGCCGCCCAAACTTGCGCGCCAGCTTGATCGCCCCTTCGTTAGCCTCCGCGCCGCTGTTGGAAAAGAACGCGCGCATGCCCCCGCTCTTGTGATACAGGTGTTCGGCCAGTTCCACCTGCCGCGTATTCACATACAGGTTGGAGACGTGAATCAATTGTTTGGCCTGCTCAGAAATCGCGTTGACCACCGCCGGGTGGCAGTGACCCAAAATATTGACCGCGATGCCCGCTACAAAATCCAGATACGAGCGCCCCTCCGCATCCCAGACGCGTACGCCCTCGCCGCGCACAAACGCCACCGGCTGGCGCGCAAACGTCCCCTGATGATACTGCTTTTCCAGCGCGAACCAATCGCGCGCTTCGGTCTGAGGCTTGGTAGATGTTGCCATAGCACATATTCTCTTTCTGCACAGCACATAGCAAGGATGACCCCATTGTCACCCCATTTCGCTTCCAGCCCATTGTACACCTGCTGGCAGCGCGAGCGCAACCTATGACGCCTTCCTTTTCCCTTGCTACGCAACGTTGCTGTAAATCTTGACAAGTCGAGCGGCCAAGAGTATACTTGCTACATCGTTCAAAGATCGTTGCGCAGCGTACCTTGAAAATCGCATGAAACAGCGCGCCGCCGCCAGTAACCTTGACTGGCGGCGGCGCTGACCCCACGCCTGCTTTACACAGGATATGGGACTGGAGGCATTCTATCATCCAAAAGATGTTATAGCCTCCCAGCAGCCATCTCCTGACAGGCCGAGCAAACATGCTCGCCGGGCGGCGCTCTCTCAGGGGATGGCTGTTTCGCTTCTGGTGCTGCATACGCGCAGTGATGTTGAGGAGGTACAGAAAATGTCGAGGTAAGTCTGCTCCTTTAGCCCAAGGGGGTATCGTGATGATATCCCCCTTATCAGAGATTTTAAGCAAAGGGGATTGCGTTATGCACGCCCCTTTAGCAAAGGGGATTGCGTTATGCACGCCCCTTTAGCAAAGGAGGGTGTATAACGCACCCCCTTTTAGGAGGTTTTCGATGACCGATTTGGCCCTTTCTAAGGTTGTCACCCTGATTGCTGATATGCCACCCATCATTGCAGTACGTTTGCCAGATGGCGAGTTAAGCGCTACGCTGCGCTCCCTGTGCGAGTTGCTAGACATTAGCCGAGAAGGGCAAATCCAACGCATCCATCGCAGTTCTTCATTGGCTGAGGCTCTACAAGAAGCGATGATCAGCACCCCAGGTGGGCCGCAGGAGGTCGAAGTTTTGCTGAATTGGGCTATCCCTATTTGGGCAACCGGGCTGCATATCGCGCGCCTGTCTGAAAAGAAGCAGGCTTTAGCTCTGATCTTGCAGCGTAAAGCCTTTGCTGCGATTGAACAAGCCTTCACCCAGCATAAGAACGATACGGCCTTCCAGCCTCCTCCCGGCCAATCTGCTACCCCTTCATCTCTGCGGCAGAGTTGGCATGCGCTGATTGATCGTACAGCAGTTGAGTTTGAGGAAATGCAGCGCCTGAATCAAGCAGACCTCCAGGAATTACACAACCAACTAACAGTGGTGCAATATGACCAGCGCAGCCATGAACTGCGCCTTGCTGCGTTGGAGGCAAGAGATACAAGTCCATCGCTCGACGTGTCGCCGGAACATCTGAAGCATATTTTTCAGCTTGCGCGGCAGCTACGCCAGCGCCGGGGGCTGGCGGTCGTTGATATTCTGGCAATGCTGGCCGAGCACTTCCGGGTCGAGGACGTTTCGCTGCTGCCCGAAAGTGCCTGGCCTGCTGTCCTTGACTGGTTTGCCAGCCTGCTTGAAGAATAGTAAGCCCAGGCGCAGAAGGAAAAGCCTTGTGCCTGGGCTGCACTGGTCCACTTTCTGCAAGAGCAGCCTGTAGCAGTTAGTCAAGCGAGAGGAAGGTACATCATGCCATGCAAAGAAAAACTGGAGGAGTATCTCCGCCAGCAGCAGATTCCTTTCCAGGAGCAGCAGCATTCCATAGCCTACACTGCCCAGGATGTCGCGGCCAGCGAGCACATCTCCGGCAAGCTGGTTGCCAAAGTCGTCATCGTCTTCGCCGATAACAAGATGGTCATGCTGGTGCTGCCTGCCTCCAATCGAGTGGATTTCAACCGGCTGAGCAAAGCCCTGGGAGCAAACGAAGTGCGTCTGGCCGATGAGGCAGAAGTTGCCGCAGCCTTCCCAGATTGCGAAACCGGCGCTATGCCACCTTTCGGCAGCCTGTATAACCTGCCCATGTACGTTGATGAGCGCCTGGCCGAAGATAAAGACATCGTGTTCCCCGTCGGAACACATACCGAAACCATGCGCCTCAAGTACACCGACTACGAGCAGTTGGTCAATCCCACCCTGATTGAGTTTGCCCGTCCCCCTCAGGCAGCGCTCCCCTAAGAGGTTGATATGCCCGTGGTCATGAAAGCGTTCGTTTCATGACCACGGGCATATCTTTGGGCGCAAAACAGCAACGTTATAGCATATTGGTACCGTTTTGCTGAGAGAGGTTGACGACCTGCCCCCACGCAAGCTATACAGAAAGAGAGGGGATGGGTTTGTGGTCGTGGTGATAAAAAGAAGGGCGTCTCTGCTATGATCCCTTCCTCGCTTCAGTCGGCTCCGTCGCCGCTTGCCTTTGCAAGCCGTCCAGAGCCGCAGCCTGGCGGCGGGCGGAGGTCTGCATTATCATCGCTCGTCGACGGGCTTGCCAAACTCTGGCGGCCTCTTATATGGTTCTGGCTCACCTTAATCTTAAGCTGGCTGACGGCTAGTTTCATCACCCTGCTGGCAACGGCAGGTCAGAGCAGCATGCCTGATCTGCCCGTAATGCGCCTTGCCCTCGCGCAGCCCTGGGCGGTGGCGGCTGTCCTGGGCCTGCTTGCCCTGCTCACGCCCTGCGCCTTTCTGGCGCACAGTGCCCGTCGGCCAGCCTCGCCCTATCTGCCTGGCCGCGTGGAATCCGTGAAGCATCGTGCCGCGCAGTTTATCCCACGCTACCAGGAGCCGTTCTATCTCTACCGTGTGGCCGATGCCGAAGCGCGCGAAGCCCTGCGCGCCGCCGCCAGCAGAGAAAGCAGCGAAGAACCCTTTGGCATCTGCGTGCTGGGGCCAGCCATGATGGGCAAAACACGCCTGGCCTGGGAGGCTATGCAGGTTGAACTTCCCGATTGGATGTTGGTTCGCTGGCCTTATGAGGCGCGAGCACCCATCGATCTGGCGGCCCTACAAGGCGAGCGCCTCATCCTTTGGCTAGACGATCTCGCGAAATACGCGCACCTCAGCCTGGCTCCCACGCTGAACGATCTGCCCCGCCGCTTGCAAGAGGCAGGCATACCCTTTATCATCGTCGCCACCTGCCGCGCTGGCGACGAGGCGCAGCGAGCCGCCGTGCATCTGCGCCCGCTGGTGGAGCGTTTGTTACCCATCCATCCGGCAGAAATCGGCGAAAACGAGATTGCCTGGCACGCTGCCGCGCTCAAGTATCACGGCATCAAGCTTCAGGCCGATCAGTTCAATGGCACGCCTGGCTCCGTCGTGCTGGGCGCGCGGCGCATGGCCCACGAGCGCTATCCCATGCTTTCCAAGAGCGCGCAGCGTGTCTTGCGCGCCCTGAAGCTGCTGCGCTCGGCGGGCATCTACAGCTATCCAGAATCGCGCGTGCGCGCCACCGTCGAAGATGTCTTTGGCATGGAGCCATTGGAATGGCGGCGCGCGCGCCGCGTCCTGCTGCGCTCCGGCTTCATCCGCCTGGAGCCGCTGCCCGCTGGTCGGGGGCATGCACTTACACCTGTTGCCGATGTCTATCTCGATGAAGCTGTTCCTGCCTATACCCCGCCGGGCATCGACATCAGCGACGGCTGGCGCGAGCTAGAAAAGAGCCTGACACGCCGCCGCGACGCCGACGCCCTCAATCTGCTGGGGCTGGCGTTTCTGGAACGGCGCGTCGGCAGCATCTCCGTCAATAAACAGCATGCCGAGGCTTGCTTTCGTGCCGCCCTCAACGCCTATCGCCAGCAGGGCGCGCACGCTGCCTGGGCAATCGCCCAGCATCATCTCGCCCTGACCCACTGGCATCAGGCGCAAACGGCCCCATCAGACGAGCGCGGCGTCCTGCTGGCGCAGTCGGTGGCTGCCTATCGTCTGGCTCTGCGTGTCGGCCAGTGGGAAAATATCCCCCTCCACTGCGCCATGATGTTGCAACATCTCGGCGCGGCGCTCAATCAGCAAGCCACGCTGGCCGCTGGCGAAGAGCGCCACGCCCTGCACCGGCAAGCCGTGGAATCATTGGATGACGCGCAGATACTCTATACACGCTCCCAGATCACGGACGCAGCGGCCCGCACGCAAGAAGACCTGGGCGTCGCCTTGAGCGAGCAGGCCCACCTGGCAGACGATGAGGATCGCACCGCGCTGCTCTGCCAGGCGGTAACAGCCTATCGCGCCGCGCTGGAAATCTACGCGCAAGAATTGCCCCGCACCAACTGGGCACGCACCCAAAATAACCTGGGCATCGCCCTCTTGCAGCAGGCCGAATTGGCGGCGGATGAGCAGCGCGCTGCCCTGCTGAACGAAGCGCGGGCGGCGCACCAAGCCGCGCTGGAGGCCGCTACCCCGGTGGGCGAGCCGAAAGAATGGGCCAACGCCCAGTGCAACCTCGGCAATGTCCTGCGCCATCAAGCCGAACTGGCCGAAGGGAGCGAACGCGCCGACATCCTGGCACGGGCCGTCTCAGCCTATCGCCTGGCGCTGAAGGTGCTCACACGCGCCGATGCCCCCGACGCCTGGGCCATGACCCAGAACAACCTGGGCAACGCCCTCAGCGATCAAGCCGAACTGGAACAAGGCAGCGGCGTGTTGGTGCTGCTCGGCCAGGCTGCCTCCGCGCATCAGGCGGCGCTCTCCGTCTATACTCGCGCCTATATGCCGGTGGAGTGGGCAGGCACCCAGTTGAATCTGGCGCAGGTCTTTTTCGCCCGCGCCCTCGCGCAAAAAGGCACGCACAAGGCCAAACGCCAGACGCTCAGCAAAGCCCAGGATGCTGCGCTGGAGGCGCTTTCCGTCTTCAACCTCGATACTGCCCCATCCTATCATGAAGCCGCCATCCAGTTTTACGACGAGATCGAAGCCACCCTGGAAACCCTGGGCAGCACTCGCGGCGTCTACGCCTCCGCCTGAGACAAACCTCCTCAGCCGCCCGCCCTCACGCCGGAGGCGTCACCGTATCGGTGATACGTTGGCTGCTGGACTCTCCGTTCTGGGTATAGCTCACCGTGACGCTGAACATAATCAAACTGCCCGAACCCTGCATCTCCTGGCAGAGACTCGTGATGGGGGTAATGCTGAGCGTCGCCTTTGCCCCGCTGGCAAGCGTTCCACTCTTCGGGCTGGCCGTCCCCCAGAGATGCCCCTGCGGGTCGGTCTGCGTGATCGTCACCTGCCAGGTGACCGGGCTGCTCCCCGCGCTGTTATCAAGGGTGACAGCTAGCTGAGGTAGCGCAGCCGTGCCCGCACATGTCTGAGCAAAACTGCCCGGTGTCACCAGGAAAGCGCCTGCTGGTGGGGTTGGGGTCGGGGTAGCTGTAACGACCACCGCAGTTGGGGTTGATGTGTTGTTTGAGATATTCCTCTGGGAGCCAAGCAGCCCTGATTGAACGCCCACCGCCCCGCCAACGACCAGCAGCGCTACCAATGCGCTCACCACAATTCTGGCCTGCATCCGGCTGAGCAAGCGAAAGCGCAAGCCATGCGCTACCCCACTTGGTCCCTGGCGTGCGCCCCCATCATTCCTGCGTAGCGCTCCATTTCCAACTTGCCCCACCGCAACAGACACTTTCGGAGCCTCTGTTGCCGTGTCTGCCAGCGCGCCGGGAGATGCCGCCGCATCTTCAGGGCTGGTCTGCGCCTCTCTTGGTATGCCAGCCAGTCTGGCTGATCGATTCAGCACGTCGGTGCTGGCATAATCGCGTGGTTTGTCCTCCGTTACGCCCGTATCGTGCAGCATCCTGCCTGCCGCTCCATCAGTCAATGGGATGAGTGTGTGCCCGCAGCGCCCGCAGAAGCGCGCCGATGCTGGCAGCAGTTCGTTGCAGTTGGGGCAATGGCGGCTCAGCGTGCCCCTGGCTCCAGGCTCAGGCACCAGCGTAATATCGTCGTCTCCGATTGGTTGCACACGCCCGCAAGCGCGGCAGATCAGCGTGGCGGGGTCCAGTTCCCCCTGGCAAAAGGCACAGCGGTGCATGCGTGTCCCTCCCGACTGGCTTTGTTCCCCAACCACACGCCCATCAAGAGATACTATACTGAAAAACGAATCGCTTGGCCTGATTTGTAGAGCAATCTTCGCCAACAAACCGCTACAACCCAAGTTCGCTGGCTTTTTGCAACGCCTCCTGCGCCTCGGCTCTCCTGCCTAGCTGTTTGAGCGCGTTGCCCTTGTTCCGCCAGGCGAAGCCATCTTTGGGATTGCAGATAATAGCCCGCTCATACGCCCACACCGCTTCGGCATGCTTTCCTAACGCCTCCAGCGCCGCACCCTTGCTATTATACGCCAGCCCTTCCTTCGGCTCCAGCGCAATCACCTGCTCGTAAGCATCCAGCGCTTCCTGTGGTCGCCTCAACTGCATCAGCACATCCCCCAGTCCCTGGAAAGCGTAGGCATCTCGTGGGTCTAGCTCGACAGCCTTCTTATAGGCATTTTCTGCCTCATCTACCCGATTCAATTCATAGAGCACATCGCCCTTGTTGCGATGGGCAATGCTATAATTCGGGTTCAGCTTAATCGCCTGTTCATATGCAGCCAGAGCCTCTTGGGGTTTCTGGAGGTCCAGCAACACACACCCCTTGTTGTTGTGATAGAGCGGGTCCCGGGGGTCTAACTGTAAAGCCTCCTCATAGGCGGCCCGCGCCTCATCGAAACGGCTCATCTCCCTGAGTATATCGCCCTTGCTATTGTAAAACCCTGCACTTCTTGGAACCGCTTCGATGCCTTGCTCGTAAGCCGCCAGCGCTTCCTCCAATCGTCCGAGTTTTTGGAGTATTCCACCTTTATAATCATAGGCAAGCCAGAAAGTAGGAACTAGTTCGATGACGCGCTCATACGCTGCCAACGCTTCCTTCCGGCGTCCAAGGTTGCTGAGTAAAACCCCTTGATTGAAGAGAGCCTGCGCATCAAAAGGGTCAAGCTGTACAACCTGCTCATAAGCCTGAAGCGCCTCTTGATATTTTTCAGCCTTAAAATAGGAATCACCCTCTTTGAGCCATCCCTCTTTCGTTTTCGGCTGCTCCACCTCTGGCAAACTTAGCCCTGGCCCAACCTGTGTCGCGCCAGGGTCATCCTCGATGGCTGGCGCTGGCGGCTCGGCCTCGTGCACCGCTGCCCGCACTGACAGCGCTGGGGTTGCCTCAGCCATGGCAGGAGCCGCTGCTGGCGCAGGCTTTGCCCTGCTCGCTGACTTTGCCAGATTGAACAACACCCCATCCGGCGCGCGCATATACAGCACAGGCGTGCCCCATTCCAGTGTATTCGTCACGCCGACGCTGATGGCCGTGCGCGCCTCCGAAACCGCCTCATCGACTGGCAGCCCATCGCTCAGCGCCTCATAAAACGCCCGCGTGCATTCAATTGCCGCGCGGTCCGTAATCTCCTCCTGCATCGCCAGCACCGCCGGGATGCCCCGCCGCGCCAGAGTCGCCGCCGTGCTAGAAAAAATGTCGCGCTGGCTGCTTTTAGCCCCCTCGCAGGCGTTCAGGATCGCCAGCCGCAGCGCGTCATGGTTGGAAAGCAGCCGCCCCAGTTCCGTGGCCCGCAGCAGATGCATCTTGCCGTCCTCGTTTGCCAGCGCGATCACCCCTTCATCGGCGTTGGGGTCGAAGCCGCCATGCCCAATAAAGTGAAACACATGCCAGGGACCGCCGCGCATCGCCCGCTGCACATGCCGCCAGGTCTGGCCCTCCAGCCAGGTCAGTTCCACCAGGCCGCTGGCCTCCAACTCTTGCAATGATCGGCTCATGCGTTCGCGCTCGCGCTCCACATCCAGCGCGTCCAGATCGCTGGGGCTGGCGATCATCGCCAGAATGCGCAGCGGCGGCTCAATCAACAGCGGCTGAATGGGCTGCGGTGCTTCCAGATAGCGCACCAGCAGCGTGTGCCGCGACAGGCACAGATAATCGGCCTGGCGTGGGTCATACAGATATTCCCAGGGCAGCGCCGCCAACTCCGGCGCTTGAATCCGCAGCCGCAGCCGCACGCCCATACCCCGCTGCGCCGCCTCGCGTCGGCTCACATCATAGCAGCTACGCAGATCGTTCGTCAGCAGCGCGTCAAAGAGCCGCTGCCCAAAGTCCTGCACCGCCTGCTCCTGGGGCGAAAGCGCCTTGCGGCGCACCCCTCCAGAGCGCACCAGCACATTTTGCAGCTTCAGCAAATAGTTTTCGAGGGTCAGGTCATCGAAGGGGAAGCGCATCACCGCCCGCGCTTCGCCCGCAGGCGAGCGCAGCACTGCCACCGGATAGTCGCGCCCGCTGCCAGCGCCAATCTCCAGATCAACATCCAGATAGAGCACCGCCTACCTCCCTTTGCTGGCTGCCTCTTTCGCGTGTTGTAAGCAGTGTAGCAGAGAAGAGGCAGAACGTCAATCGCCTCCTCTGCACATGCTGCTCTATCTGGTACAATCAATCATGCAATGACCCATCCCAATCCGAGCAGAAAAGAGCAAACGATGCCAGCCTTTGAACCGCAAGACCCCGACTTTGAGGCCCGCGTGCGCGCCAGCTTCACGCGCCAGCAGGTCATGGCAACCCTCGGCGCAACCATGACCCACGTCGCACCCGGCGAAGTCGAGATTCAACTGCCCTTTCGCCAGGACTTGACCCAGCAGAACGGCTTTCTGCACGCGGGCATCGTCACCACCATTGTCGACAGCGCCTGCGGCTACGCGGCCTTCAGCCTCATGCCCACCGGTGTCAACGTCCTCACCGTCGAATACAAAGTAAACCTGCTCGCGCCCGCGATGGGCGCGCTCTTCGCCGCGCGTGGCCGTGTCATCAAACCCGGACGAACCATCACCGTCTGCGCGGGCGATGTCGTTGCCCTGCAAGACGGCGCTGAGCGGCTGGTCGCCACCATGCAGGCCACCATGATGGCCGTGAGTCCACGCCCAAACGCCGCTGCTGAGTGGCCGCGTTTGGCCTGAATATTCGCTATTGCCCCTTATTCTTGGGATTATAGGGCGCGATCAGGTCTTCGATCTCTTTCAGGGTCGCTTGCCGCTCCTCCGGCGACAGGTTCCGGTCGCCCAGCTTCTTCGTCAGATAGTCATACTGCGCCTTGATATGCGGCGGCAGTTCATCGATCCAGGCAAACTCCCCCGACTTCTTCACCTGCTCCGCGAAGCTTTTGCCGCGCTGCAAAAAAGAGGCAATCTCTTCCTTGGAGAGCGCGCCCAGGTCTTTGCCCTCATCGAAGATCAGAAATAGGCTCCAGCCGATGGCTTCCGTCAGCCCGAAGCTAATTGTGGCGTTAGTCAGTGACCCAAAGATCGGAATAAAGCTGAAGATGCCCTTGAGGATAACCATCCCCATCTCTCGCCCGATCACCCACGAGAAAAACGCCATAATCGACGACTCCACCAGCTTGCGATTGAAGACATTGCCCAGCGCGTAGGTCATCGCCACCGCGATAATCGTCCCGCCCGCCGTATCCGTCACCACAGCCACGCCAGGCAGAATCGCTGACGCGCCCGACCACGTCGCCGCCGCAATCGCGCTGCTGTGGATAATAATATGAGCGCTCGTTTTCTGGGCTTCAGTTGCCATAACTCTCAATCCTTTCTCTACCAGCTATCCTTACAATCTACTTATCCAGCCGCTTTTATACTTGACATCCGTTCCAGCGACCAGTATAATATGCTCATCATCCCAAAACCGGCGCACCCGGCACCTTAGCAACTCAACTATACCATATGGCGCTGCCAGCCTAACTTACTGGCAGCGCCACTGACCCCACGCCTGACGAATGCAGGGCATGGGGCTGGGAGCATTCTATCACTCGATAGATTCAGTCTTCTCAGCGGCCATCTCCTGGCAGGCACGGCGAACCTTCTCGCCTGGTCGGCGCATCAGGGGATGGCCGTTTCGCTTTCTGGTGCTGAATGCGCGAGATTACATTAAGGAGGCCGAGGAAAAAAAGTCTTTATTGCAGAGAGGGGTATGTTATGCATCCCCTTAGCGGAACTGTTAGCAAAGGGGGGGACATAACGACCCCCCCTTTGCAAAGGGGGGGTCGTTATGTCCCCCCCTTTGAGGAGGTTTTAGATGACCGATTTGGCCCTTTCCAAAGATGTCATTCTCGTTGCTGGCCTGCCACCTATCATCGCGGTACGCTTGCCGGATGGTGAGTTAAGTGCTACGCTTCGCTCCCTGTGTGACTTGCTGGACCTTGATCGACGAGGACAATTCCGGCGCATCCACCGTATTCCATCATTGACTGAGGCTCTGCAAGAAGCAACCATCAGCACCCCAGGTGGACCGCAGCAAGCAGAAGTCTTGCTGAACTGGGCTATTTCCATTTGGGCAGCCGGGCTGCATGTTTCTCGGCTGTCAGAAGCAAAACGAGCAGCGGCGTTGGTATTGCAGCAAAGAGCCTTTGCCGCGATTGAGCAAGCATTTGCTCAACGTGAGAATAATTCTGCCGTCCCGCCTCCTCCCAGCCCATCTGCTGCTGCTCAATCTGTCTGGGAAGAAGGGCGCGCCTTCATTGATCATCTGGAAGCGAGGGATGAAGAACTGCGTAACCAGATGGTGATGATACGGTATGGCCTCCACAGCCATGAGTTGCGTCTTGCCGCGCTGGAAGCTGGAAATGCTCGACAAGCAGCAGGCTTGTCGGACCAGCAGCTAGGGTATATCTATCGATGCGCGCACCAGGTAAGCCAGCGTCAAGGCTATGAGATTGACACAACGCTTGCAGGGCTGGCTGCCCATTTTCGGGTCAAGAACATTTATTACTTGCCCGAAAGTGCCTGGCCCGCCGTCCTTGACTGGTTTGCCAGCCCGCTTGAAGAATAAGCGCATGCCCTCACAGCGGCGGGCGCTGGCGGTGAAACCAGGCTCCCAGGAACTGCCCGACGGGCCGCCGCTCCAGAAAGAGCGCGCCCACGGCCCACCAGAACAGCACCACGCGAATCAGCGAGAAATTGGCCCCACCGATCAGCAGCAGCAGACAGCCCAGCGTAATCAAGCCTGCTATCGGCAGGCTGCGCCAGTGAAAGACCAGCACGCTGGCCGCCAGCGCTAGCACCACAAACAGCGCCAGCAAGAGCGTCATCTGTCCGCTGAAGAGCAGATAGGCCAGCGCGCCCAGGCCGCTCGCGCCATCGGCCACCTGTCCCAGCGCCGCGTTCGATGCCGCTTCGGCAGCGGGCGTCAGCGCGTGTTGCAGCAGCGCGCAGGTCCAGATCACCAGCGGCAAGAGCGCGGCAACGTCCAGCGCGTCACTGCCCCAACGCCAGCCCAGCAATCCCAACAGCGATGCCAACCCCAGCCGCAGCGTCATCAACGCCTGCGTCAACAACTTCTGAAGGCCGGGCCGCTCGCCGTGGCCGCTGAACTGATAGGCGCGCCCCTTCCAGGTCACGCCGCCGCCAAAGATCGCCTGGCAGGCCGCCTGAGCCGTGAGCAGAATCGTCGCCACCATCATAACCGGATGCAAGAACGCCATTGCCCGGTGCATATGGAAGCGCTGCGCCAGCAGCCAGCGCGTCGCCCAGGCCAGCACAATCTGACTGAGCGGCAGCCAGAACAGCGCCGCATCGTAACGCTGCGTGACCAGCGCGTATCCCAGGAAGAGATATGGCCCCACAAAGATAGCAAGGCAGGCGATGCTCCCCGGCAGCAGCGCCGTCACCGAATAATCCAGCGCCGCGAACGTCGTTTTCGCCAGCCCGCGCCAGGCTTCGCCCAGGTTATGATAAAAGCGCACCTGCGTCAGCGCCGTCCCATCGATCCAGACCAGTTTGCCGTGCTGTTGCTTCACCAGCCGCGCCAGCTTCATATCCTCCACAATATCCCGCCGCGTCGCCTCGTGCCCACCAACCCGCTCATAGCTCTCGCGCCGGAAGAGCAGAAACGGCCCCAGCGCGCCCGCCACCAGCGGATACTTGCGGCCCGCCATCATCCCCATCGGCAGAAATCCCCCAAAGGTCAGCGGAATCAACGGCAGCAGCAGCGCCTCGCCCACGCTCTTTTCCAACACCTGCGGCATCATCGTCAGCAGATCGGCCTGCTGCTCCAGCGCCACCCGGAGCGCCGTCGAAACCGTCTCCGGCGCGTGGACCGTGTCAGCATCCACAAAGAGCAGCCAATCGCCACGCGCCGCGCGCGCCAGTTGCGCGCAGGCATACGCCTTGCCGTGCCAGTTGGCGGGCAAAGGCTGGCCGCGCAGCAGCCGCACGGATGGATAGCGCTGCGCCAGTTCCTCTACAATCGCCCCCGTCGCGTCTTCGCTCTGGTCATCCAGCACCAGAATCTCCAGATGCGGATAGTCCTGCCGGGCCAGCGACTCCACACAGCGGCCAATCGAGCGCTCCTCGTTGCGTGCAGGCACCAGCACCGAAACCAGCGGCCCGCGAGTCGCAGGGGGCAATGCGCGTCGGGTGGGCCGCTGAAACAGCCGCAGATTATTGATCGTGTTCAGCAGCAGCAGGACAAGAAGAGCCGTGATGATACTCTGATAAATCAGCATAGAAGCCTCTCTGATACAGCAGTCCCACGCCTGAGGTCTGCCCTAATGGGCGTTCGCATCCTGCGAGGCGGCGTGCTCGTGGCCTTCCTCATGATAAAAGCCCGGCTTCGCGTTGCCCTGCCAGGGGTGCGCCTGCCAGACTGCTGTTTCGTGCTGGCGGTCCAGCAGCTTCTTCACGCCCGAAAGCATCGCCAGCCCCAGCGCGTAGATCGAGACCGCCACCGACTGCCCCAGGACGAGCGGCAGAAAGATGATGCCCAGCGCACCGACAATCACGCTGCGGTTGAAGTTGTGGAAGTAGAGATCGGCCAGCCCCATCAGCGCCAGCCCGCCCAGCGCTGCCAGCGGCGAAAAGCCCAGCATCAAGCCCAGGATGGTCGCCAGCCCTTTGCCGCCCTGCCAGTGCAGGAAGAAGCTGAACTGATGGCCCAGCACCGCGGCGATGCCCGCCAACCCGATGCCCCAGATGGGCACACCCAGAATGATGCCGCCGAGATAGACCAACAACCCTTTGAGCACATCCAGCGTGAAAGCCAGCGCGCCCCACTGCGGCCCAACCACGTGCCATACATTGCGGCTGCCCACATTGCCCTCGCCGACCTCGCGGATGACCAGGCCGGTGCGCCATTTGGTGATGAGGTGTGAAAAGGGGACCGAGCCGAGGAGATAAGCAGCAAGAAGAAGGAAAAGAATGCCAATAGCCATGACGACAATACCTCCAGTCAAGCACTGAAGAAACACCCCTCCTTAAGTTTAATTATACCCTGCCAGGGTATTTCTGGCAACCGAGAACTGCCAGCAGCCTACCAGCCCTTGCCTTATCTCACGCACGCGCGATACCAATTCCTTGGCTATCCCGCACACCCATATAAAAGCGCCCTCTGGCTTGATACAGCCAGAGGGCGCTGCTGTCCAACGCGAGAGCTTACATGAAAGCAGGGTCGCGGAAAGTGATAATCCAATCCAGATTGGTGTTGATGCCCAGAAACAGCAGATAGCTGCCATTTTTCCAGCATTGCGCTGTGGCGTAGTTCTCTATGACCGTCGTGCAAGTATTGACGTTGCTTTGCTTCTGCCAGCCAAGCTGTGCCAGGTGCTGCGTCATAAAGTCTGTTACCGATTGCGTTGTGCCGCCGCTGCACATCTCCCTGCCTCGGAATCCGCCAGAAGCGTCATTATCATACGAGCGCGTCTCCGGAGGCAACTGCACCTGCGCAAAGACATGTGTTTTGGTCGAATCGGCATCTGGCAGCGTGCTCACATAGCCCGGCTTGAAGTTGGAGTTACATGAGGGCGTTGTGCCCGCAGTAAAATCGGGGTCGATGAAGAGGATAATCCAGTTAAGATTGCTGTTGATCCCCATATTGAGCGCGTAATTGCCATTCTGCCAGCACTGCTGCTGCGCATAAGACGGACCCGCCGAAAGGCAGCCCTGCGTGCTGCTCCCCGTCTTCTGCCAGCCCAGCGCGGTGAGATGCTGCGTCATAAAGTCCGTCACCGACTGCGTGGTGCCCGCGCTGCACATATTTCTGCCCCGCGTGCCACCTGCGGCATCGTTATCATACGAGCGCGTCAGTGGCGGCAGTTGCACCTGCGCAAAGACAGTGGTCGCTTTAAACGTCGCGTCCGGCAGCGTGCTTACATAATTCGGATTGAAAGGTCCGTTACACACCGGCGGCGCGAGGGTCGGTGTCGGGCTGGGCGCTGCCGGTGTTGGCGTCTCAGTCGAAGACGTATTGCCCTGCGACCCCGTATTGCTGCCCGTCCCACCAGCAGCGCACGACGCTAGAGCGAGCAGCATGCCCAGCGCGGCAAGAATCCTAGCCAGTCTCAGCCAGCGAGAGCTATTCATAGAAAAAACCTCTTTCATGGATAACAAGAGAAGAAGACCTACTAGCTCAGCATAGCATAGGCCCTGCCATTGCGCTGTTGGCTAATTCACAATCTCTTCAGATAGTCAGCGCTCACGCAAATACAACAGCCCTCTGGCACATCTACCAGAGGGCTGTTGTGGATCGAAGCAACCGTGATGAGCTACTTCACGTCGACGGTGCCGCCTGCCTCTTCGAGCTTGGCCTTAAGCTGCGCGGCCTCTTCCTTGGCAACAGCTTCCTTCACCGGCTTGGGCGCGCCATCCACCAGGTCCTTGGCTTCCTTCAGGCCAAGCTGTGTGATTTCGCGCACAACCTTGATCACGTTGATCTTCTTGGTCGTGTCGGCCACGCCGGTCAAGATCACGTTGAACTCAGTCTGCTCCTCGACCGGCGTGGCAGGCTCAGCAGTGCCGCCGCCAACCGCCGGGCCAGCCGCCACTGCCACCGGCGCGGCGCTCACGCCCCACTTCTCTTGCAGGGCCTTGCCCAGCTTCACCAGATCAAGCACGCTCAACTTTTCAATTTCGGCAATGATGTCATCGACTGCCATGAGCTTTACTCCTTGTATGCTATATGCCTCAAACGATACAACAGCGCGGCAAACCTCTGCCGCTCGCTTACGGCGCGCCCTCCAATTGCTCGGTGCGCGCCTGAATGATATAAGCCAGATCGCGCAGCGGCGCGGTGAACAGGTTCACCAGCGAGGCCGCCGGGCCTTGCAGGCTGCCCACCAGTTGCGCCTGAAGCTGCAAGCGCGGCGGCGTCTTCGCCAGCGAATCCACCTGATCGGGCGAGATCAGCCGGTTTTCCAGAATGCCGCCCTTAATCACAATGATTTTCTGCGTCCGGGCATAATCGCTGACGAGCTTGGCAATCGTCACTTCGTCGTCATAGCCCAGCGCGATGGTCGTCTGCCCGGCCAGAATCGGCGTCAGCCCCTGCACCTTGGCGCGCTCGGCGGCAATGCGCAGCAGCGTGTTCTTCACCACCTGAAGCTCCGCCTTGGACGCCCCCAGCTTGCGCCGGAAATCGGTAATCTCCGACACCTTCATGCCCTGCGTTTGCAGCAGCACGCCCGCCTTGCTCCGCTGGAGCTTGTCGGTCAGTTCATCAATCCATTCCGCTTTTGCCGGAGTTGGCATATCCGTTTCTTCCTCCTTTCCCAGAAAATCTATGCCCGCGCCAGCCATAAAAAAACGGGCCATCGAGCGGCCCACCTGCCGAACTCGAAGACCCATGCCCGCGCCACGCTCATAGAAGAGAGCGGCGCATCTGCGGCTGGCGTGTTCCTGCCTGGGCAGGCGCAAACGCCACGCGCTGCGGTATGTTCTTCGCCTCGGCGGGCCGGATTCGCTCCGATTATGTCTCCTAAGGGAGACACCTGCTGTCTCTGGCGCATCGTGTATGTAATTGTACACCCATCATACCACGCCTGATCGTCGCCGTCAAGAAACGTGTGCCGCTCAGGCCGTGGCCGCGTCGGCGGGCGGCTGGGGCGCGTTCGGGCTGCTGCCCGCGCTGCGCCCGCCCATCCGGCGCGCAAACCAATCGGGGAACCAGTGCGTAAAGAGCGCAGCTAGCCCCAGGAAACTGAACGGCACAATCCAATAGAAAATGATCGACAGCAGCGACCCGGCATCCGTCAGCGCGGCCCGCCCCTGAACCAGCGGCGGAATCAGCGAGGAAAGCGTCATCAGCGCAAACGCAATCACCCACACCCAGGTAATAATCTGGTTCGCCCGCAGAAAGCCCCGCGTCTCGGCTATCTCCGGCGGCGTGTGCTCGCGGGCATATTGCAGCGTAAAGGGCTTGCCGATCAGAATCGACGCCAGCGTAATCAGAAACAGCCCGCCGTTCGTCAGCGGCTGAAGCCAGCGTTCCAGAAACCTGTCATTCGTCAGAAACGTTACCACCAGCAAGATCACAAACACCACCGACGCGCCAACCTCCAGCGCCTTGGGTGTGCGCTGCCGCAGCAGCGTTTGCGCCGTCAGCCCCACGCTGATTGCACAGGCAATTGTCACAGCCACCCGGAAGGGCACATTTCCCACCAGGCTCCAGTACACAATCCACGGGATGAAATCCGCAATCATCGCAAACGCATTTTGCAGGGGATTTGCCTTCTTGCCTGAAGGTGGTTGCTGCGGCCTCAGCGGTTGGGCCGACGATGCCTGCGCCATACGCGGTTTCTCCTGGCTAGCACCAGCGGGGTAGGGGACACAACGACCGCAGGCGTTGCAAGCCCCATACCATCCCAATTGACAACCGGCCACCTTCTGCCGTATCCTTCGAGCAGCAAAGCGCCCGGCCTTCGACCACCATTCGCCGGGCAACGATGGGTCATGGAGGGAGGGCTAGGCTGTATGTCGCGCGCTGTCAAGTTCTTCGCGGGCCTGTGGCGATTCATCGGGTGGTTCTGGGGCGTGGTCGTGGCAGGCGTAGCCATTGTTATCATCGGGGCTGCCCTCACGACCGGCCTGAGTAACGCCAGCGCCCTGCTCTCCTGGCCGGTGATCGGGCCGCTCGCTCTGGCGGCGCTGCTCACCCTCTGCGCCTGGCTGGCCCAGCGCCAACAGCAGCCCGCCTCGCCCTATGTCCTCAAGCGCGTCGAGCGCCTGGACCCCTCCATCGACTTCTATGTCCCGCGCTACGTGCCGAGCGCCTATCTGACGCGCCCCGCAGACGCCGAAGCGCGCGCCGCCGTGCGCCGCGCTGCCCAGCGCACCGAACGCTCGCCCTCCAGCGAGCCAATGGGCGTCTGCATCGTCGGACGGCCCACCCAGGGCAAGACCCGCCTCGCCTGGGAGGTCATGCGCGCCGAACTCACCGGCTGGACCCTCGCCCGCTGGGGGCACAATCTGCCGCCCTTCGATTTCCCCGCCCAGCGCGGCTGCCGCGTCGTCCTGGCGATTGATGACATACAGGAGTATGCGGGCGACCCCAACGAGGTGACCACCCTCAACAGCTTGCCCGAAGCCTTCAAGAAGGTCGATGCTCGTCTGGTCATTGTCGTCACCTGCCGCGACGGCGACGACTGGGACAACGCCCGCAAAACGCTGGGCAAGTTGCTGGAGCGCCTCATCACCGTTACTCTCGCCAACATCACCGCCGCCCAGGCCGATCAGCTTACCGCCTTGCTGGATAAGGCGGGCGAAGCCGTCCAGCGCGATCAGTTCGACAACACACCCGGCTCGCTCTTGCTCGGCGTGGCGCGCATGCGCGACGAGCGCTACCGCGATCTGCCGGAGCCAGCCAAAAAGCTGCTGCGCGCCCTGAAGCTGCTGCGCTCGGCGCGCATCTACGACTATCCCACCCCCCGCGCGCGTGCCACTGCCGTTGACCTCTGCCAACTGGCCGAACCGGACTGGCAGAGCGCACGCGATGCCCTGCTGCGCGCAGGCTTTCTGCGCCTGGGCGAACTGGACGAACACAATGAGCGCGCCCTCGCGCCTGTGGCCGATGTCTATCTGGAACAAGCCGTGCCCGATTATCCCGCCCCCGGCGAAGACCTGGCCGATTTCTGGCTCGCATTGGAGCAAAGCCTGGCGAGCCACCGCGATGCCGCTGCGCTCGTCTATCTCGGCATGGCCTTCCATAAGCGCCCCCTGGGTAATCTACGAGCCAATCAGCAGCATGCTGAGACATGTTATCGCGCCGCCCTGGAAGTCTACACGCGACAGGTGGCTCCCGCGAACTGGGCGATGACGCAGAACAACCTGGGCAACACCCTGAGCGCTCAGGCCGAACTGGTCGAAGGAGCAGAGCGGCTTGAGTTCTTGGGCCAGGCAGTGATAGCCTATCGCACGGCGCTGGAAGTGTATACACGCAGTGCTTTTCCTGTCTTCTGGGCAGGCGCGCAATTCAATCTGGCGCTCTTACATGTGGACCGCGCCGCCGTCCTTAAAGAAGAGAGCAAGGAAGCAGCCTTACACGCACTGCAAGAAGCGCGTGCCTGTGTTCTATCCTCCCAGAAAGTCTACACCCAGGAAGCTATGCCAGCCGACTACCGAGATACCATCAAGCTGCTCAAGAGGATAGAGGAGGACGTGCGCGACCTCGGCGGCGAGCCTGAAACCTGAAAGCGCGGCCTCTGTGAACTTGCCTGCGCTGTCCTCTTGACTTTCACTGTCAGCCAGCGCTATACTTCTCGTAGCATTCAACCAGTGGAATGCACAGCACCTTGACAGCATGAAACGGGACCGTGTGACACGGCCAGTGAAATCGACTGGCCGCATCACTCACCTCACCCCCTGACGTAGCCAGGGAATGGGCTGGGGGCATTCTATCCTATCATGGGAGAGCATGCCACTTCTTCCAGCGGCCATTCCCAAACGGCGGGGCGACCTGGTTTCCCGATGCGTCGGGAGCGGCAGCAGATCATTGCTGCGGCTCCCGCAGCGTCGGTCAGCCAGCGCTCGCGCGCCTTCAGGGGATGGCCGTTTCGTCTGCACCGGACGAAGGAGAAACGCCATGCTCGCCACCACCAATGACCTCTTCCTCTTCTGGATGACTCCCTGGTCGGCTCCCCTGCGCGCTGCCTGCGTGTGGGTCGAACGCTTCGGCCCGCCCATCAGCGGCAAGCGGCCCGACACCGCTGCGCCCACATGGGTGCGGCCTCTCTTCCTGCAACGCTGGGTGGCGCAGGCCATCACCGCGCGCCTGGCCTGGCTGGAAGCGCATGCTGACCTGGCGGCTGATCGCCACGGCAACGAATCTACACCCTGCTGGGAGCCGGTGGCCTGGGTCTCCTATGATCGGCGCTGCTTGCGTGACCTGTGCGAGGAGACGCTGCTGCGTCTCTTTGGCATGGAGGTGGAACGCTTGCTGCGCATCGCGCAAGAGCCGCCCAGCCTGGTGGGCGGCATGGAGTGGACACAGGCGGCGCTGGGAGCCAGCGAGCACATCGCCCAGGTCTATGCCGAACTCAAGCGCCGCCACAAGGCGATGCGGGCGCGGGCCATCGTACGCGAAGACCTGCGCGCCTTCATCACCTGGCAGCCCGCCAGCGCCGCCACCGAGTAATCATCGCCTGTACCGCCGCCGTCCCTGGCGGCCAGACGTTGCGCCAGCACGGAGGCTGGCGGTACACGCAACCGCCTGGCGTGCCAGGGTTGGGGGAGTCGGCGTAGGCCGACTTGGTGGCCGCAGGCCCTTAGGCGCGGCTGTGCCCTCGGCAGCTAACGAGGGTTTCAACCGCCTGCGGGGCTGGAGGCGTCCTGTTGCTCTGCTGGCGCGTCATCCAGCATCAGCGTCACCATAGCCTCATAGGCTTCCGCCCAGGCGTGGTGCAATTCCGGCGTCCACTGGTCGCCCAGAAACAGGCGCAGCGTCTCCAGCAGCACTTCGCCGCCAAGCTCGAAGCAGTCTGGCGTCACGTCCGCCGCCAGATGGCGCTCGCCCAGGTGTTTCAGGACGGGCGTCAGCATCTCCGGCTGGCGCAGGTGCTCCATCACCAGCGCCAGCGCTGCCAGCAGTTTTGCTTCTTGCTCGTCCATATCCGTCCCTGCAAAAAGCGGCTGCATCGCTGGCGAAAGCGCAGAGAGCCGCTGATAGAACGCGGCAGCGAACGCTTCTCCTTGCGCGGCGGCATCGCCAAAGCTTTGTTCCAATAAATCCACCTGGAACGCCATTGCATCCTCCTCGGGCTGTGTTATGGTCGATTGCTGGTGTGCTGCGCTCCCGTCGGGCACAGCCGCGCGGCGAAGAAGATAGCAAGATGCGCGCCAGGTCCGCGCGCAGGCCGCTTTCTCCTGGGCGTCGTTCCTCTCTACCGCCAATCCACCTGGGCCACTTCCCCGCTCACAATGGTCACCCGCTGCGGCACGTTCGGATTATCCGTCCAGATGCGATACTCCCCCTCCGGCAGCGCCAGAAACAGCGCCGCAAACACCGAACGCCCATTCACCCGCCGTTCCAGCACCGCCGTGTGCGTGCGCTGCGTCTCATCGCCCAGCATGCTCACCTCGATCTCGTGGCCGTGCAGGTCTGCCGTCGTCGAAATCATCAGCGCGCCCACGCCCTCGCCAATATCCAGCACCGCTGGCGCAGTATGTATGCTGTGATCGACATGCTCGTGATGATGGGAATGCTCGCCCATGCGTTGTGCCCTCCTCTGCTGAGAAAAAGCCCGCGCCTGGGGTCAGCATTGCCAGGCGCGGGCGCTGCATCACATGCAGCCTACATCTCTTACGCCGACGGCGTATCGTAGCCATCCAGCGGCACACCCAGATACGGGAAGCTGCTCAGATAGCGCCCGCTCAGATCAGGTGTCTGGATGTCCGTGACGATGCCAGCAGCGCCATCCGGTTTGAAACTGGGGTCCACCAGCGGCAGCGTCGCGCCTGCCACCGCGCGAACCTCAATCGTCACCACATCATCGGCCACCCGGCGGCCATTCGGGAAGCCCGCCAGGTCGCCGCCCACCACGCCAAGATTGTTCGGGTTGGCAGATGGCGGAATCGCCAGATTCAGCCGCAGCAAGTCTGCCGGGGTTTTACCCGTGAACGTGCTGAAGTTCGGCACAATCCCGCTTGGAATGCCCGTCATCAGAATGGCAACCAGATCGGCGCGCACGCCCGTAAACGCCGCCAGATTCGGGAACACGCCCGGATACAGCACCGGCAGCAGCCCCGCCAGTTCAGGATGCTGCACATACTTCAGGAACTGCTCGTCGTCTTCGGGCAGCGAAGCATTCCACCGATCTTTCTTGCTCATCGGAATGATGACCTCGTTAATCAATGGATTCGCCAGCCGCGATACCTGAACCCACGGCCCTGTATCCCAGTCAGGGCCGTCCGGAGCCTCGCGCATCTTCGCCTTCTGGCGCTTGGCCGTCGCATAGACCCCGATCACCGACTTCGGGCTGGTCGGGTCAGTCGGCTGGCTGCCGCTCCAGGAAATATGGCTGATGGGCACCTGGAGAGCAATCGTGTGCACGTTCACCGCCTTGATCGTATCCACGCCCGCTGTATTGCCGGGGTTTGGAATCAAATGCAGGCTTTGGAAGGGACGCAGCGCCGCCAGATCGAAGACCGAGCCGAGGTCCACATAAAAGCCCTCGCGCCGCTGTCCAGCGAACACACTCATGCCATTGCCCAGATTATGCACTGCTGCCTGTGCCAGCGCCGAATAGTTCGGCATGGACCGCACGCCCACGTTGCACGGCGGGCAGGCCAGATTCTCGCCCAGCGACCGCACGTGGCCGTTGAACCACTCCGTCACAGAATAAAACTGTGGCCGGTTCCAGTGCGCGTCATCGAGCGAAAGCACCTGCCCGGTATTGTACAGGAAGGTTTCTGGATTGCGGATTTTGGTCTGGAAACGGAATTGATAGATGATGTTGCCCTTGGCATCCCCGTTATTGTCGATGTGGATTTCATAGAGGACATCATCCCCAAACTCATAAAAGTTTGGCCCGCCAGCCGGTCCCTCCAGAGGGATGAAATTGGCGATCAGGGTCACGGTGTCAGGCTTATCGGGGCTGACGAAAGCGTAGACATCGGTATTATCTGCCACCGGGTCTTTAGATATTTCCGGGGCTTCACGATGAGATGACATAGCTTCTCCTCATACGTAAGAAACGGCTTCATGCTCCTCAGAACGCTGCCACCTACTGCGCGGCGTTCAAGAGGCGCGCGGCAAGATCAACGTCGTGGATGATCACCTGGTTATTGTTCGCCAGCAGCACGAGTTCCCCCTTGGCGGCATCGCGCACATAGACCGTCAAAGGGGTTGCCAGCGTCGAGGCGAACTGCTGCGCTTTCTGGTGTGATGGACTCTGGAGGTTGCCCCATACCACGCCTGCCGCGCCCACCGCCACTGCGCCCGCCGAAGCCCCGATGACAAAATTGCGCCGTGAGACCTTCTGCATCTGATCTCCTCTCAGAATCAGAACAAACCGTGTTCAATCAACAGCCTGAATCCGAATGTACATTCGCTGACCATCTCTCATTACACAAGTGAGCAATGGGCGGATTACATGAAAAAAACTCCCCCGTCAGCAAACTCACTTGCTGACGGGGGAGTTTTGAGGCTGCCGAGTTGTGATGAGGAGGTCTCAGGAGCAAATGCCAGAAGTATTTGTATCAGCCGGGAGGCCGGTGCAAACCTGGGCCTTCGTGACGTAATTGTCTGCGATCACCGTCGAAGCCATATTGTTTCTATCGACGGCGATAGGCGTCTCCAGCACCGAAGGGATTGCGGCTTTGCCTTTGGGGTTTTTGGTGGTTTCGCCTTTCGTCAGCGTGGCAATGTCTTTGCCGTCGCGGATGGCCGCAGCCAGCAGCGCGGCTGCGGTGGCCTCTTTGATGATAGGCTTGTAGACCGTCATTGCCTGCGTCCCCTCAAGAATACGCTGAAGCCCACCCACCGTCGCGTCCTGACCGGTGACCAGCACCTTGCCTGCCAGATTCATCGGTTGCAGCGCCTGGACGATTGCGCCCCCGATGTCATCGTTGGCCGACAGCACCAACTGGATGTTGTCGCCGGTGTTGGACAACGCCTCTTCTATCTCAGTTTTCCCGGTGGCTGGGTCCCAATTCGGGGTGAACTTCTCATAGACATTCTTCAGGGTTCCGTTCTTAATCAACGGATCAAGCGCCTCGTGCGCGCCCTCCGCAAAAAGCGTCGCGTTGTTATCGGTGGGCGACCCGTCGATAAAGGCGATGTTGTTATGACCGGTGCGCACACCATACACCGGGTCTTTGTAGTGGTCAGCGATGTACTGGCCCTGAAGCTTGCCCACCTCCACGCCGTTGAAAGAAACATAGTAATTCAGATCGTCGCTGAAGATCAGCCGATCATACGCAATCACTGGAACCTGCTGCTGCTTCGCCGCCTCGACAATCGCGGCGGCAGCGGTGCTGTCTTGCGCAGAGATAATCAGAATGCAATCGCCCTTTGCCAGATCAGATTTCGCCTGGTTCTCTTGCACATTCGCGTCGCCATTCGCATTGGCGTAATCGATGTTATTAGAAGAGAAACCGTTCGCTTCAAGCTGCTGGAACAGCAGCGGGTGGTCGTAGGCTTCCCAGCGCGATGAGCTATTGGTATCCGGCAGCAGCACCCCAATCTTGGAGCAATTTTTGCCATTCGCGCCGCTAATCGGGGTGGTCGCGCCAGGCCCGGGATTGTTGCTCGTCTGGCTGCTGAAGAGCGAGGCCAGCGGCCCGCTGCCATTCGCCCCCAACACCCCAAGCCCGCTGACCAGCACCACCACCAGCGCCAGAACAACCAGCGTCGCCAGCATAGCAGGGTTTCTTCTGCGTGGCGGCTCCATTGGCTCGAGGTCCATGCTCGGCCTCAGCGCGGGCGGCCCTCCACGAGACGGATACGGCTGCTCAGCCTCCTGCCTGCCCGATTGGAAACCTGCCCGCTGCACTTCCAGATTCCCCGATGGAAAGCGCCCCCGTGGAGCATCCATCTGGTCCGACCCAAATCCTCCTCGTTGGGTCAGGGACGGGGAAGGTTCATCCGGGTTCCGCGCTGGCAGCGGCCTTGGCCTGCCGGGTTGCCCTTGCAGAGAAGCTGCTCCGCTGCCTGGAGGTGGCGCGCTGGGCGCGGGCGGCCTGAAGAAATCGCTTTCGCGCAGCGGCGGCAGGGTGCTTTCGCGCGCTGGTGGCGCGCTGAGCGGCGATGCTCCAAAGAAACTGTTCTCGCGCGATGCCGGTCCAGCGGGCGGCGGTGACGCAAAAAAGTCGCTCTCGCGTGAGGAAAACGGCAGCGCGCCGGATGCGGGTGGCGCGGAGAAATCGCTCTCCCACGGCATCGGCGCGCTGGGGCCAGTCGATCTTCTAAACGGCTGTGGCTGCCCATCGACGCTCGCCCGAAACGCCTGGGCAAACGCATCGACGCTGGGGAAGCGCGCTTTGGGGTCTTTTGCCAGCGCCTTCATAACCACTTCTTCCAGCGCCGGGGGCACCTGCGGCGCGCGCTCGTGCAGCGGCGCGGGCATGGCCGTCAGGTGCTGCGTCAGCAACTCTTTGAGCGACCCGTGAAAGGGGCGCGAGCCGGTGAGCCATTCATACACGGCCATGCCCAGCGAATATTGATCGCTTGCAGGCTGTGGACGCCCGCGTATCTGTTCAGGAGCCATATAGGCAGCCGCCCCGGCATCCTGGGTCGTTTGATAGCGTGTCTTCTGCTCCAGAACCGCCACGCTAAAATCAGAAAGCAGCAGTTCCGTCCGCTGATTCAGCAGCATATTTTCTGGTTTCACGTTGCGGTGAATGATGCCCTGGTCATGCGCGTACTGCAACGCGCTTGCTGCCTGCTGCACGAAGGGCAGAATGGCCGCGGGCGGAATGGGTGCGTGCTGCGGAACGCGCCGCCGCAGGTTGCCTCCCTGGGCGTATTGCATCACCAGATACGGCACGCCCCCTTGCACGCCGGAGTCCAGCACACGCACCAGATGCAGGTGCGACAACCGCCCGATGGAGCGCGCCTCCGCGCGGAAGGGTTCGATATCTTCTTCGAGCAGGTTCGTATTGAACACTTTGATGGCTATCCGTGTCCCTACCTGTATATGCTCCGCCAGATACACCTCGGCAAAGCTCCCCTTGCCCAGCAACTGGAGCAGCCGGTATTGACCCCACTGTTGACCGACGCGCTCAGCCATCGAGTGCCCTCCTGAACGTCTTTTCTCAAGATTCAGCCAATACTAGGGCAATCAAACGAAAACGTCAAGCTTTTGTTAAATCTTTAGGAAATACGGCTGGATGATAGTATCTCTTGGCGCTCGATGATAAAATCCGCTGGATAGAGCATGCAGAAAGCGAGGAAGGAAAGCGAGATGATCAGCGATCCAGTAGCGCTGCCTTCGGGCCAGCAATTTGAGATTCAGCTTGGCGCGCTGCGCGCCGTCATTACCGAGGTCGGCGCAGGGCTGCGCAGTTTCTCCGTGGGCGGGTGCGAACTGCTCGATACCTATGGGCCGCACGAAATGGCCTCTGGTGGGCGTGGTGAGGTACTGCTGCCCTGGCCGGGCCGCATCGAAGATGGCGCGTACACCTTTGCGGGCAGTCGCTATTGCCTGCCCATCAACGAACAGGCGCAGCACAACGCCATTCATGGGTTGACACGCTGGGCAAACTGGCGTCCGAAAGTGTATGAAGCCCAGCGCGTTGTCATGGAACTGACGCTGCACCCCCAGCCCGGTTATCCCTTCATCCTGGGGCTGGAGGAAAGCTATACCCTGACAGAACAAGGGCTGGAAGTGCAAACCACCGCGCAGAATATCGGAACCGCGCCCCTGCCCTATGGCGCGGGCCATCATCCCTATTTCACCGTGGGAACCGATCTGGTGAATGACGCCATCTTGCATGTGCCCGCTCGCTCCTATTTCCGCGCGAATGAACGCATGCTGCCGCTGCCGCCGCCGATCAGCGTCGAGGGCACGCCCTTCGACTTCCGCGCGCCCCATCCCATCGGCAACCTCGTGCTGGATACCGGCTATGCCGACCCGATCTTTGAAAATGGCTGGGCGTCCGTCACCCTTTCCGCGCCAGCGGGCACACCAGGCATCACCATTTCGATGGACAGCGCCCATCCGTTCCTTCAGATATTTTCCGGCGACACCCTCGGCGCAGCCGCGCGCCGCCGGGGCCTGGCGATTGAACCCTACACCTGCGCCCCCAATGCCTTCAATAACGGCCTGGGCCTGCGCGCGCTTCAACCCGGCGAATCGTTCTCCAGCGTCTGGCGCGTCTCTGCCACTGTCTGATCGCACCCCAGGCAGGGAAGCCCGTGCAGACGAGCGCTTCCCTGCTTTCGACTGCGCGTGACACATCGTTGCCAGTCCTTCAGGCGAAGATCGACCCCAGCGACACCCTCTTCTCCTCGATGGCCGCCAGCACTTTGAAGAGGATATCCCGCTCCGCCTCGGTCAGAGCAGCGGGCGAGGTACGCGCTCGCTTGCTGTTGCCCTTGATCTCATTCGCTGCTTCCAGCAGGGCGTTGATCTCCGCCGCCAATTCCGTCAGGCGCTTGCTCTGCGCCTTTTGCGCCACGTTTGCCTCTTGAATCCCCGCCTGCGTTTTGAAGTGCTGGTGCGCGTGCTCCAGCACATTGATGACGGCTTGCACATAGGCATCTACCGCCCGGCTGGCAGCCTGCATCTCCTGCACCGCCAGTCGCGCGTGGCTCAGCACCCTATCGATGCCTTCCGGCGCGGCTGCGGCTGGCGCGTTGCTGGCGTCACCAGCCAGGAGGCTTTCCAGCTTTTGGCGCACAACCCCAAGTGTTTTCACCGCTGCCGACGCTTTGGTGGGAATCGTCACGCTGCCGATGCACTCCAGCTTTTCTACCTTCAGGCCCATCGGCGTCAGCGTTTCGTTCGCGTCTGCGATCACCGCCTGCCCGAAGCCGTTATAGAGCGTGTTGGGCAGTTCCTCTTCCAATTCCTTCAGCGTCGCGTACATAGCCCGCCTGCCAATCGCCTCGGCCACCGCGTCGCGCACCCGGCGCTCGCGCTTCCCCTGGCTTTGAGTCACCACCTCAATCACCAGCGGGCGATACTGCGTATCCAGCAGCGTCGTAATCGAGCCATGGATGCGCCAGGTAATGATCGTTACCAGCGGCGCTAGCTCGATGCCATCGCCAGACTTCAGCCCCAACAAGGGCGCGTGCGTGCTGACCTGCGCCAGCGACAGCAGCCCGCTCAATTGCTCTCGGCCAATCCAGACCCAGGTTGGCCCGGCAGGTGCCAGCGTTTTCAGCGTGCCATTGGCGTAGCACACCACACCAATCGTATTGCTGGGAACCTGTTCGACACAGCTTTGGCGCAGAATGAACGTCATCAGCAGGGCAAAGACTGCTAACATCGTGAAAGTAGGCACGCTGATGAGCAGGGCAAAGAGCGGCTGATAGATGAACGAAAGCCCAGTATTGAGCAGGGCAAAGAACGCAAAGAAGATCAAGAAAATGAGGACAAGGTTCCTGAAGATGCTTGGTGAGGCTGCTTGACGGGCCATCGCGCTTCCCCTTTTGCTAGCTTGCCAGGCTGCTTTCTCTGCTGGAACGGCTACAACACCTCGCGTATCGCATATCGGCAGCGCCGACAGAAAGAAAGCCGTGGGAAACGTGAATACCCGCCTATTGCAAGCATAGCAGAGAGCGATGCCTGCTGTCAATGTCGGCGGGTTCAATCCCAGAGCGATGTAAAAGAAGCCCTGGCGATCGTCTGCTAGTAGTTGAGCACAACGGTCTCCTGCGTCACAAAGTCCAGCAGCGTGCGCTCATCGACCACATAGGCGCCCGCGATGAGCGGATGTTTGTTCAGATTCATCCGCTGGGCGGCGTCCAATGCAGACACCCATACCTGTCCGCCAGCGTTCTGAAAATGGCGAAACAAGTCCACCAAAGATGTCCCCAGGTGGAACCCTTTGAGTTGGAGTTCGCGGTCATATCTTTCCAGTTGGCCCTGCTGAGCAAGGTCCCACCAGCCCCCGGCTACGTAGAGGACAGTGCGTTTGTGCAGATCGACTGCTGCGGCGGCCAGAGACAGCACTCTGATGAGGACCGTGGTGGATTGGGTCTCAGAGAGCATCAGACAAATATTCTCTGCCATGTGAACGAGACGCCCCTTTCTTGCTCATGGTCATATGGAGATCGGGAGCCTGGTTTGACCATGCTGTCGTCGAAGTATACCAGAGAGAGGACAGATTGCCCAGGCGCAGCCTCTCGCCGCGCTTGTCCCCTTTAGGGGGATTCTCATCGCCAGGTCTGGTGCCTGATGGGGACTTGTACATAGCCCTGGTTCAACCCGTGAACAGGCCATGATAGATCAGATCGGTCAGGCTGGCGACGATAGGGTCAGGGTCGGGCAGGGGCGTTTCGGCCAGCCGCAAAAACAGCAGCGCTATCTCCCACGCCAGCGTTTCCCGGTCAACCTCTTGCCGCGCGCCCGGCAGGCTGAGCAACACCCAGAAATAGAGCCGTAACCGCTGTACCACCCACGCTTCGATTTGTTGATACAGCGCTTGCAGTTCTCGGTCTCGCGTGGCTGCCTCGCGCCAGGCGTGGTGAGCGCCCGCGTAAGCCCAATCGACCAGCAGCGCCTGGCGCGCCAGTTGGGCGATGCTCTCGCGAATCTCCTGGCGGGTGCTGATGTTGAGTTCCACCGTCTCTGCCACGGCAGCCGCCTCTTGCACAAGCCGGTCCATCAGCACCAGCAGGATTTGTCGCTTGGAGGCGAAGTATTTATAAAAGCCTCCCACCGCGACGCCTGCCTGGCGAGCAATGTCCTCGATAGAAGTCTCTTCGTAGCCGCGTTCGCCAAAGAGCGCCAGCGCAGACTGCAAGAGCGCAGCCCGTTTGCGGCGGCTGCGCTCTTGCTGCGGTGGTGGCGGAAGTTGTTGCCCGGCCAGTAAATCAGGCGGTATCGCTGGCTCGGGCGGTGACGGCTGCATCTACAAACTCCGTGATATGCTCTGCAAGCGCTTCTGGCTGGTCCAGCGGCACAAAGGCACGCGAATTGGGCTGGAATGTCAAGGCTGCGTCGGGAAAGGCGTGCTGAATCCGCTGAGCCAGTCGGGCCGAAAAGAACATATCATCTTTTCCCCAGACAAGCAAGACAGGATGCCGGAAGCTGGGGAAGCTGCGCGCGGCCTCCAGTGTGTAGCGCCTGGAAACGCCCTGGAGAAAGCGCGTCACATCGCGCCGCACGCCCGGCAGATGCAGCATCGTGCGAAAAGCGGCATCGAGTTCGCCTGCTCCCATGCGGCGATTGGAGACGGTCGCCAGGAAGCCGCGCTGGGCGAACCGCGCCCGCAGTGCCCAGGCCAGAAAGTTGGCGAACCCAACGCCAAACAGCCGCGCCCCATACTGAAAGGCCGCCAGCGATGGCGGAAAGAACTGCTCAAAGGCGTCGCAGTTGGTCAGCACCAGCCGGGTGATGCGTTCGGGATGATGGGCAATCACCAGTTGGCAGAGCGCGCCGCCCGTGTCGTTGCCCACCAGCGTCACATCGCGCAGGTCGAGCGCTTGCATGAAATCGGCGATAAGCTGCGCCATGCCCAGCGGGCTGAGGTCGGCGTCTGGCTTCATGGGGTGCGCGTGCGCGCCCAGTGGCAGTTCCGGCGCAATGCAGCGGAACTGCGGGGCCAGCCGTGGAATCAGCAGGCTCCAGAGGGTCGTGTTGGCGAACAGACCATGAATCAAAACAAGCGTTGGTCCGGTTCCCTGGTCGATGTAGCGAATGGTTCCTTGAGGCAGCGCAATCTCCCGAAAAGCATCGGGCGGAGCAGCAGTAGCCATAATCTATCTCCTCTTCCTCTGCTAAAAGAGAACTTGAATTCATATTCAATTTTAACAAAAGGAAAAGAGGCGTGTCAAGGGTAATCAGCAGTATGGCTGTGCCGCGCCTATGGGCGTTCCAGGAAGCGCAGCAAACGATAGCCGCCCTCTTCAATATCGATGGCAAGCTCTCTGAGGTCTTCGGCCAGCGTGGTTTCGCCCTCGACCCAGGCACTGCGCTCGCTGTTATACACCTCGGCATGATAGATTTTGCCCGCTTCCAGCGCGCCATCCACGCGCAGGGGAACGAGCATCGTTTGCCGCGAGGACGACCCCAGGCAGATCATGACTTCGCCGGGGCGTTTGAAGGCGACGTGATGCGCCAGGCTGTTGAGGGCGAATATCTGGTCGGAGATGTCCTGGTCATAGAGATGTTTCGTATAGCCTTCAGTGGTGTCGAAGTCGGCAGTGCCGAAGACATGGAAGATGCCTTGCTGGCGGGCCGCGAAAAAGCCCAGTTCGCGGCCATGATAGGAGAGCCGTCGTAGGCCGATCCATTGCCAATCGTTGGGCAAGAGCGGGCTGATGCCGATGTTGCCTGTGCCGAGCATGACGCCGCAGACACCTTCGACGGCGGCCCAAAGAAAGCGCGGCGGTTCCCACGGCGAAAGGCGCATCCCGCGATTTACCAGCGATTCACCATCCACCCATTCGCTGAACTGACCAGGGACCGTGTTGTTTTTCTTGGGGTCGCGGGCGTAGTGCTCGAAGCTGGCGCGCAGCGCGCGCACCATGAACTCGGGGTGATACGCTTTGGCGGCAAAGGCGTACCACCACGTCACGCCAGGCCAGACCCCGCCCATCAACCCCCACTGGCCGTATGGGTCGTAATCGGGGCTTTCTTTGCTGACGGTGCGAATGCCTGCGGGCGTCCAGAAGTCCGGGCTGTTCAGGCGGCTGATGATGCGATACGACACCTCATCGGGGGCGACACGAAAGATCACCGGAAAAAGTTCATCAGAGGTAACATCGGTGCGGCGGTTGCCGTCGAGGTCGATGGTCAGATAATACAGGCCCGTTTCGGGGTTGAGCAGATGCGTATTGATGGCGTTGGTCAGCGCTTCGGCGGCAGCGAAAAACTCTTTGGCGTCTTGCTGGCCCTGCGCTGTGCCCACCTCCTCGCCCAGGTGCGCGGCGGCGCGCAGCGCGGCGGCGCATTCCGCGTTGACTTCGGTGACCGCGCCATTGAGCGTGTAGCCATCGATGATATTGCGCCAGCCACAGATACCGTGGACGCTGGTGCCACGCGCGGTGCAAACGACCAGCCCATACTTGCGCTCAGCCGGAACCTCTGTCAGTTCGGTATCGCGCTGGCTCAAAATATAGCGGGCCGCTTTGCGCACGGCAGGATACAGGGCGCGCAAATGCTCATCATCTCTGGTTTCGCGGTAATGATGGTTGGCCGCCAGGATGAAGAGCGGCGTGTCGTCGTTGATGTTCAGGCCATCGTCCACGCGCTCGTCGGTGACGGCGTTATAGTATTCGATGATCTTGCCGCTCCGTTCCTGGCGTTGGGCAAAGGCATCCAGCAGATGGCGTGAAAACCGTGGCAGCAGATGATCGCAGCCATAGATAAACCAGGCGGTATCGCGGCCTACGACGGCGGATGAGCGGCTGGGGTCGTTGGTGAAGGCGAAGCCGGTGGGATACTCCGCCATGACGCGCAGCATATTGACCTTGGCCCAGATGACGCCCTGGTTGATTTGCGGGTCGGGCGTCATCACCTGGGTGACGCCAACCGCTTCCGTGTAATACGCCAGCGTGTGGCGCAAGGCGCGCTCGTAATCCCAGCCCTCGTCGAAAATCTGGCGTGCTGCCGCTTCGCCATCCGGCGAGAAAACGCTGATGAACGCAAACTGGGCGCGCTCGCCCGGCTTGAGGTCGACATCCACTTGCAGCGCGCCCAGCACATCGCCGCTGGCCGAGGTATCGTTGTCCAGCGGGAAGACATGCGTGGTTTCGTAAATCTGGCTGGCGTCGAACGTAGTTTCCCAGCCGGAGGCGTGGACCTCGCGCCCGGCGAACCCAAAAATGCGTACCCAGTCCGGTTTGCTGACGTTTTTGGCAACCAATGCGCCCTGGCACAGCGCGGGGTCATAGGTGGTAGCAATGTCGGCTGGCGTGGCCCCGCGCAGCCGCGCATAGCCATAGATGCGCATTCTTCGCGGCAGCGCCGATTGATTGTGCAGCGACACAATCTGATAGACCATCGGCTGCTCCAGGTCGCGGTGATGCTGTGCCTGGGCAGGCGCGGCGACGTGGGGCACAAACACCGTTTCTTCTACCTTTAAGCTGGCGGGCAGATCATAGCGATGGCGTTGGTAGCCGGGATGAATCTCGAATTGCCCCGCCATCTCCTGCCGCAAGTGCATAAAGGCGATGCTTTCGCCATCGTGAAGGGCAAACTGGTGGGCCTGCGGTGGAACGCCTGGCAGCGGGGCCGCGCCATTGGCAGAACTTCCCCGCGCCTCAATGGCAGCTTTCTCTTCTGGTGGACTGCTTCCATTGCCCGGCGAGCCATTGAACACATCTTCGTGGCGACCAGGGCGGATGATGCGATGCCCCACGCCGCTGTAGCGCAGACAGATGGACCCCATCACCGGCATGCCAAGAGAGGTGCTGAAGAGCGATTCGATGTCGCCGTTCCCCTTGGTGGTGACCCAGCAGCGCGTGTTGCCAAGACTCGCGCCCATTTCCAGATCGTTATCGGAAACAAAGTAAGCGGGCAGATCGTGGCGCTGGCGCGGCCTGGCAATGACGGGATGGTGCGCTGGCCCGGCATGATGCGCCTGGACCGGGGCAATGTTTGGCTCCATAAGAAGACCTCCTTGGCGGCAAGACTACGGCCAGATCACGCAAAATGCGCGCCAGCGCATGGTGGGTTTGGCAAGTGTGAGGTATCTTATTACAGGGGAATGTCGCTTAGAGCGTCTCACACAATCAGGATAGAGATGCACCAGCGAAATAAAGGATGCTACCAAAAGCATCCCTTGCTCGTATACATAGAGGAGTTTATTGTAGAGATTGAATGCTGAAAGTTCTTTCCCTGAAAGGAAGGGGAAGCCTTATGACTCCATCAACTGATTCTGGCGGGCAACGCGCGCAGACGTTCTGCGGCTTCTGTGGCTATACCGATACTCAGCAGTTTGTTTTTTGTCCGCGCTGTGGGCGGCCTGTGGCTGCCACGAGCGGGCCGGTCAATTTGAATGAGCAGACCCGCCCTTCTGCGATGCTTCCACCGACGCAGCCCTCTGCGCCCCTGCCGACAGGCATGAGCGAGACCTTTGGCGACGCTCAGACGCAGCCCGGCTCGCATCCTTTTGCATCAGGAAATCAGATGCCCGGCGGGATGACGCCTGCTGGCGCGCCTCCGGCTGGCTGGTATGGCGCTCCGGGTTGGCAGAATACTCCTTCTGGCGCGTTCGGCGCGTCTCCTCAGGGCGGCCAGTATGCCGCTGGCCCAGTCAGCGGCCAGGTCACAACCTCGCCTCCGCCAAAGCGGCTCTGGACACGCGGGCGGCGGCTGGGCGTGCTCAGCGGGGCACTGCTGGCCTTCCTGCTGGTGGGGACGGCGGCGGCCTACTTCGTCTATACCGCCTTCTTTGGCTATAGTCCCACCGACTCGGCGCGCTACCTTCCGGCAACCACGCTGTTCTATTCCTCCTTTGACTTGCAGCAGGTCTCTCAGAACAGCAACAGCCATAACGTGACGCAGCAGGATGTTTCCGGCACCACAAATACCACTGGCTTTGAGCAGGAAACCGGCCTGGATTTCCAGAAAGATGTCGTGCCCTGGATTAAGCGCAGCTTCAGCTTCTCGCTCGTGGATATTTCCAGCCATCCTTCTCCGGATGGCTTCGGCGCGCAGTCTGTCTATGGCACCGTCTTTCTGATTTCCACGCACGATGTGAACGCCTCGAACGCCACCATTCAGAAGATCATCACCACGCAGAAACAAAAATATGGCGTGACGTTCAAGAGCATCACCTATGAAGGCACGACGCTGCAAAGCGATGTCGATTCGGTGCAAAGCCAGCAGAACGAGAGTCCGTTCGCGGCCAATGGACCTGCCCCGCTGGTGATGGGCATTGTCAAAGACCAGGTGATTATTGCCAGCACGGTGGATGTGGCTGAGCAGGTCGTGGACCGGGCCAATGGACATGGCACGACGCTGGCCGACGCTGGCACCTTTACCGCTGCTATGGCAAAGCTGCCGAGCGGACGCTTTGGCACACTCTACTTGAATGTGAGCCAACTGCTGACCGATCTGCACATTACCAGCAGCGGCACTGATCAGACGGGAGTTAACAGCTATCCGGTGGGCTACGGCTCCATTGAGTTTACCAGCGTGGGCATGCGCCTGACCTTTACGCTGGAGGCCAAAGCTGGAACCCAGAGCAAATATCAGGTGAATGGCAACACCAACGCCAGCGCCGGAGTCGTCCCAGACAATACACTGCTCTTTGCCGGGCTGGGGAACCTGAGCGGGTTCTATCAGGAACTCAGGGATGCGAGCGGTGGAGCGGTGACCGATGAAGGCTTCACCAAGACGCTGGGCCTGGGGCCAGATGACCCGCTCTTTAACGCGCCGGTCAGTGTTGCGCTGCTGTCGCCGCAGGCTGACTCGAATGATGTCGTTGATCCGCTGGTAATGCTGCATTCCAGCCTGGACGCCGCGACGATCAGCGCGAAGGTGCAGCAGGCGGTCCAGACGCTGGGCTACAAATCCAGCAGCACGACGCTGAGCGGCGTCACCGTCACCAAGGTTCAGCCCTCCAATAGTTCCACCGCTTCGGCAGTCTATTACACGGTGCTGGGCCATGATCTCGTCTTCGGCTACGACACCGATGGCATCAGCCAGGCCATTGCTACCTTCCAGGGAAAGAATGCCAGCCTGGCAGGGTCTTCGGCGTTCAAGCAGTTGATCGGCCAGGCTCCCGCAGCCAACGCGCTGACCCTCTTCTTCAGCCTTGACAATCTGTCGAAGGCTCCTGGAAGCCTGGGTGATGAGTATCGCCAGCTTGCCAAGCAGAACGCAACGCTTGCCAAGGTGACGGCTACCTACCTGACCTATCGCTCGGATGGCAGCGGCATTACCATCACCGAAGATATCGCCCTGAAATAACGATTGGCAGATCAGAAACGATGAAGGGCATAGCTTAGTTGCTATGCCCTTCATCGTTTCTGGTCTGAGCCAGCGCCTTCTCCTCAGATGCCGTCGTTGATGCTTTGCGCGGCACCCCACTCAAGCATATTACCAGTATGGGCATCGAAGATATCATCGCCGACGAGCGAAAACGAATCAGCAAAGGGTATTGTTCCTCTTGCCCGTGATGTTGTCAAGGCTGTCGTCAAATCAGATTTCTGCACGCAGTTTTTGTTTGCGCGCAGTGTGCGCTGGTTCATAGCCTCGAGAGTTGTTCCCAGGCGTATACTAGATGGCACAGGAGACAACGCTCTGCGTTTATCACAAGTAGTGAAGGGAGATTACGTGTCTGGTACGTCTGCTCAGCCCCCTGCGGGCGACTCGCGCCGCCAGAACGGCGGCCAATTTGGAGATGAGCCAACCGAGCCGATGCTCCCGCTGCCACCGGGCTGGCCCGCGCCGCATCCTGGCGAACTGGCGTTGCCCGCTCCACATCCTGGGGAATTAGCGCTGCCCGCGCCGCATCCTGGCGAACTGGCGCTGCCTGCCGCTGCATCGCCTCCACTCTTGCTGCCCGCTCCTGGCTCCACGCACTCGCAGACCGGCCCCACGGCCTCAAATCCTCCTCCACCGGGAAATCCCTGGCTTCAGAGCCACCGCTGGACCATGCTGATTTTGACGATTTCGCTGGTGCTGCTGGTGGTATGCGCGCTGCCCGTCTGGACGTTTGGGTTGTGGTCTGCCTGGGCCGATAACAGCCACGCGCCCCCGCCTATCCTGGCAACGCTCAACCCTGGCGGGCAGAGGGCCAGCGCCGTGGCCTGGTCGCCGGATGGCCGCTATCTGGCCGAGCAAATCACCTTGAGTGGAAAGCAAGCCGCCACCAAGGGCGCGGTGGTGCTGTGGGATGTGCAGACGCGGCGCGAGGTGCGGCGTTTTACCGGCCCAGATGGCGGATTGGCGCTGGCGTGGTCGCCCGATGGCCTGTGGTTGGCAACGACGGATGGAGCGCAAACGCTGCTCTGGAAGGCGTCACAGATCGAGACGCCAGGCGGCAGTGTCGCGCCCGCGGCCCGGCTTGCCGCCCCCGACCCGAGCGAGGCCATTACTGGCCTGGCCTGGGCGAAGGATGGGCAAACGCTGGCGATGGTCGACGAAGGCGGGCTAGGCATCTGGCAGCCAGTGGATGGGTCGACCTGGCAGCAAATTCACTATTTTCAAGATAGCCCCTGCGCCACCATCTTGTGTGAGCGCAGCCTGTTGTGGTCGCCGGATGGCCGCTGGCTGCTGGCGTCTCCCTGGCACGCGACCGATGGCTCAAGCGGCGTCGGCGTCTGGGATGCGCAGACCTGGACCGAACAAGCGCTGCTGACCGCCGCGCAGCCGCTGGCGTGGTCGCCGGATAGCTCGCTGGTCGTCGTGCGCAATGACGACGAGACCACGCTGAGCGCAATGCGCGCCGGAAGTTGGAAAGCAGCCTGGACCGTCAACCCCAATCAGGACGTGCATCAGAGCTATAACGTCTACCCCGAGGCCGCCGGATGGTCATCGGATGGGGCATGGCTGGCTGGCAGCATGGATGGCTGGGTCGACCTCTGGCCGACAAATACGCGCCAGTCGGCCTGGGTCTGGGAAGAGCAAGAGCAAAGCCAGGGCATCTATACCGCGACAAGTCTGGCGTGGTCGCCCGACGCGCAGACGCTCGCCGTCACCACGGACGGGCAGGCAGAGGTGACGCTCTATGATCTGAGCAATCCGTCGCCGCCAGGAGCCGGGCTGCCAGAATTATAGGCTGTGGCATTGTCTGGCATCTCACCTCACACAATGTCCGCCACCCGCCTGATCGCCTTTAGCCCGTGAAAACAAGCCACTGGACTGATCGCTTATTCGAGCCGGGGTGGACCTTGTTGGATGGCTGTACGTAGGCCATCCAAATCTCTCTCAGGCCCGATGCCTTCCAGGCACCAGGTTGTTCCAGCAGCAGCATGTGCTCTGAGCAGTGCCCGCGCTTGTTCATCCTGGACCGCATCAAACACACGCCCTGTTGTCACAATGTCGAAGGGCGTGGGCGTCGTGCGGTGCTCATCCAGAAAGCGCTTGAGCTGCTGAATCTCAGCAGGAGTGAGCGCACCAAACGTCCCATCGTCACGTTTGGTTATTGGATTGATTCCGTCGAGGCGTGCGGCCCGAGACATGGGTCCTTTTCTCGGCCAAATGCCAGCCATCCAGATTGGAATCCCGGGCTTCTGGACTGGTGGAGGTAAAAAGGTAATCTCCTTGATGTGGTAGTGCTCTCCGCTGTAGCTAAACGGTTGCCCACTCCACAAGCCCTGCAAGATCGCCAGGCTTTCATCAAGTAACTCCGCCCGCTTTCTTGCATCGCGCTCTTCTCCAAAATGAGTAAACCCATGGTCATCACCATCGCCCGCGCCGACCCCTAAGATGAAGCGCCCATGGGATAAATGATCCAGCGTAATAGTTTCACGAGCCATTTTCCAGGGTCGACGACGCGGCAGAGCAGCGACCATAGTCCCGATTTTGATCCGCTCCGTTCGCATGGCAGCGGCGGCTAAGGCGATCCACGGATCACATACTGCCTGCTCCTCTGCTTCGTAGTGGAGAGTGTCCCAGAGGAAAAACCCGTCCCATCCGGCCTCTTCTGCTAAGCGAGCAAGGTCGGACAGCGTCAGAGCATCACCATATACCCCTATATTTGGGAGAATTATGCCATACTTCACTTAACGACCCCTTTTTCCTGCTCTTGCTTCTCACAGACTTCAGGTGTTTCCGCGCTCGTGAGGAAAGCCAGGCGCTGTCTCAGGTACGTTTTTGTCTGTTCGAGTGTGGCGATATGTTCCTCTATCTCTGCGAGCTTCGCTTTGTAGAGTTCAACCACTTCTGGACAACGGGGATACTCAATCTCATCAAACGGAGACGCCGAGCCATCCAGTCGGCCACACCAGACAATGTGAAAGATTTGGTGAGCGGTGAGTCCCAGGCGCAGGTAAAATTGGATATTGCTCACTCGCTCAATCGCCGTTTTGTCATAAGAACGATACCCATTGTCCTCTCGATGAGGCGACAACAAGTGCTTGGTTTCATAATAGCGTAATGAACGAATACTGGTATTCGTACGACGCGCCAGTTCGCTAATTTTCATGCTGCCTGCCTCTTTCCTTTGGCATCTCGTCTCATCAAGCATTGTAAAGTATGACATCATGTCAGAGTCAAGGCTTTGCGGAAGAGAGATTGCTCGTCGAGACGGACAAACATGGCGGGTAGCCAGAGACCTGTCTTGGTATCCCGGCAAATGCGATTCCTTCAGGACAATGGGGCGGCCTGGCTGATGTGGGCATGCTCGGCTTCTGTTAACCGCCAGCCAAGCGCTCCGGCATTTTCGCTTGCCTGGCGGACGTTCTTGGCTCCCGGGATGGGGATGATGCAGCTATCCCTGGTGATAAGCCAGTTGAGCGCAACCTGGGCGATGGTCTTGTCGTGGGCACGGGCAATCTCTTCGAGGATGAGAAACAATGGCTCCAGCTTCTCGCGCCGCGTTGCGCCAATGCCAAGGGCCATGCCGCCCATTATCCGCCGGGTCAGCGACCGGGAAATGGTTCCAACGCGAAACTTCCCGCTCAGCACGCCTTGCGCCAGAGGACTGGCCGCAATCAAGGTGACATCCAACTCGCGGCAGGCATCCAGTAGACCATTTTTCTCCGGGTTGCGATGTAACAGGCTGTATTGGACCTGATTAGAGGCGAGCGGGATGCCATGGTGGGCCAGCCGGGCATGTGCTCGCCGCATCAGGGACGCGCTGAAGTTGCTGACGCCCACCGCGCGAACCTTGCCGGATTGGACCGCTTCCGCCAGCGCGTCCATGATGGGGTTGAGGCGCGGCGGCGGCAGATGAATCTGATACAGATCGATGCGCTCCACGCCCAGCCGCTCCAGGCTGCCATCCAGCGCTCTGAGCAAGGCGCTGCTGGAAGCGCGCCAGGGCAAAGGCGCAAATTTGGTGGCGATGATGCTGGCGCGGCCATCGGCGCGGCGGCATTGCCCGAGCAGACGCTCCGATTCGCCCCCTCCATAACCTTCAGCAGTGTCGAAGAAATTGAGGCCAGCATCCAGGCAGATATGATACGCCTGGGTCACGTCATCTTGGGTGTGCGACTGGCCGTAGCCCCAGAATCGGGCATCGCCCCAACTCCAGGTGCCAACACCCAGCGCCGGAACAACCAATGATGACGCGCCCAACGCGCGTTGATCGGTTTGCAGCATATGTCACCTCTCGGCAGTTTTTCTACAGCATGTTGCTTATCTTTACAGGAGTAGCTGCTTTCACTATAGTAGAGGAATGGAGAGGGGACAAGAAACAAAAGAGCCGCAAGCGTAGCCTATTCGACGCCAGCGGCCAATGTGTTGATAAACTGGTGAGCGCGGGAAAGGAAGCAGGAGATGAGTTATGCAGAGGTGCAGGGAGATTTACGGGTGCGGCGCACACATAAACTGTTGTGGGAAGCGCTGCTGAGCTTGATGGCCGAGCAGGACTTTGAGACGATCAGCGTCAAGGACATCTGCGAGCGCGCGATGGTGCATCGGACCACGTTTTACAAACACTATCAAGATAAATACGATCTGCTGGAACACGAGATGCAGCAGACGCACGAGACGCTGATCGCCGAACTGGAGCGCACGGGCAAGGGCGCTGCACCGACGCCGTTTTTCGAATATGTCGCCCGGCACGAGCGCTTTTACCAGGTGATGCTCTGTGGCAAGGGCGTGGGCAGTTTTCAGGCGCGGCTGCGCGACTATTTCGCGGAAACGATTGCCGCTGAGATGCAGCGGCAGGAGCGAGCGGGTAAGACATTTGCGGTTCCACAGCCGGTGCTGGCGCACTTTTACGCGGGGGCGGTAGTGAACACGCTGACGTGGTGGCTTTCGGATGGTTTGCGCTATACGCCCGAACAGATGGGCCAGTATCTAATGAGTCTACTGGGCGAGACGGCATAAGAAGATGCAAACTGCCGCTGGTGGGGCTGACTCGGCTAGCGCTGCGCCACTAAGGAGGCTGTATACTCCTGGACAGAGACAGGTGGGTTCTGATCGTGCTCGCTGCGTGCCTGCGCCACTTCGTCCATGTGCGCTTCCGCCCAGGTGCTGAGGGCTTTGATCGGCTCGAGCAAGCTCTTGCCCAGCGGGGTGAGCGAATATTCAACCCACGGCGGCACAACGGGATACACGACGCGCTGAACCAGCCCGTTGCGCTCCAGATCGCGGAGAGTTTGCGTCAGCATTTTCCTGGAGATGCCATCAATTTGAGCCAGCAGTTCGCTGAAACGCCGCGTGCCACCTTCCAGGGCATGGATGACCAGCGCCGTCCATTGATCGGCGATCAACCTGAGCACCTGGCGCGAGCGGCAGGTGGCTAAGAAGACATTGGGCGCTGGGCGCTTTGAACTAGTTACCATAACGTGACTATAGCACTTTTTCGTTCCTTCTTCCAGAAGCGAAGCCCTTCGGCTATAGTATCCGTAGATGCCCTGAAGAAAAAGGACATCGAGGAAAAACCAGGTAGAACACAAGGAGCAATGAGCAATGGCAGGACTTCGCGTTGCGGTGCTGGGCGCAGGCAACATCGGCGGGACGATTGGTAAGAAATGGCTGGCTGCCGGGCACCAGGTGACGTTTGCAGTAAGCAATCTATCCGGCGAAAAGGCCCAGGCGCTGCGCGCCGAGTTGGGCGAAAAGGCAGCGATTGGCACGATTGCCGAGGCGCTGGCAGCAGCGGATGTCGTCTTGCTGGCAGTGCCAGGCCGGGCCATGGACGAGATGATTACGACCCACGCAGCAGCGCTTGATGGCAAGATTCTGATCGATGCGGCCAACCGGATTGGCGGAGGCGGCCCGGCGAACAGTTTTGCGACGTTCCAGGCACAGACGCCCAGGGCGCAGGTCTATCGCGCCTTCAATACGCTGGGTTGGGAGAACTTTGCCAATCCGGTAATTGGCGGCGAGCAGGCCGATCTCTTCTACTGCGGGCATGATGGCGAAGGGCGACAAGTGGTCGAGCAATTGATTGCCGATGTGGGCCTGCGCCCCATTCGGGTAGGAGATGTCGATCAGGTAGGCGTGGTGGACTCGCTGCTGGGCCTCTGGTTTACGCTGCTGCAAAAGCAGGGCTGGGGTCGCCATTTTGCCTTCAAGGTGCTGCACGAATAAGCCATAACCCGCGTGCGCGGCGTGACCATATTGCGGCATCGTGCCTGGCAGCGTTCGCTGCCAGGCACGATGCTGTCATAGCGTGAAGACTGTCCCGCTTCTGCCAGGCGAGCGAAGGAGCGCAGGTATATGGGTGTTTCCATCTCACTCTTGCAGTTTTGCTGCACCGGGCTATTTGGTCCCCTGCATATCGGGATGCCTCGGGCGCAGATCGAGGCAGCGCTGGGCGCGCCAGATGATTATATGGTCCTTTCGCGGCGTGAGCGCCGAAAATACCCGGAAGCCGAGCACTGGAAACATTCCAACATCTGGCGCTATGGCAGCGTCGAATTGACTTTTGATGCGAGCGATCTTCTCTGCGCTGTGCATATCGATCACCTGGATAATGTCGTTCCGGCTGGCGGCGAAAAAATCCGGCTCGATCCGTGGATACTGCGCCCCGGCTTATCGGTGGCTGAGGCGCAGACCGCCCTTGACGAGCAGCAGATAGCCTATCGCCAGCGTCCAGACCCTTTCGATGAGAGCCTGGTGCATCTGGCGCTGGAGGCAGGGCCGGTCCTGTACTTTCAAATGAGCAATGGCGTGGATACGGCTGAGCCCGGCGGGCTGTGTCTGCTCGATTTCCCCGACAGGCTGAAGGATGCGTTTTATGATGAGGCCGGGCAAGTGCTGAAGTCAGCGCGACGTAAGCGTGCCACTGGTGGGGGGGCCTGAGCCTTGGAGCGTTTTTTCGAGGGTGACGTAGGCGAAGAGGCGATGAAAGCCAAGCTTTTCGTTGAGGGCCAGCATGATTGATTCTCGATGATCGGTATAGGTGACGAGGGTTTGATAGCCCTGACGCTGCGCCGCGTCGATGGTACACAGACGCATCGCCGTGGCAATGTGCTGGCGGCGGAAGGCGGGCAGCACGCCGGTCCAGTGCTGCATTGCTTGCTGGGGGTCGCCTTCGATGAAGGCCAGCGCGCTCAGGCCAATCAGGCGCTCATCTTTCCGCGCCACAAAAAAGCCCTGCGGCATGATACGCGGGCGATTCAGCCGCTGGACGAACTCGGGAAGGGTCAGCGGGGCGAAAGCATCATCCAGAATGCCGTTATATAACTCGTGGAGGCGCTGCGCGATGTTGGGGACACGCTGGCGTTCATCTTCCAGGCTGGTGACAATGACGCCCCGGCTGGCAACTTCGTCCAGGATGGGCATCATCTGGCCGATGTTGGCTTTTGCCAGGCTGAGCCGCAGTTCCCTGGTGAGGCCGGTCTGAACAAAGCCGCGCTCTTGCATAAAGTGAATCAGTTCGTGGTCTTGCTGGTAATAGCGCATCCAGAGGTTGGTCACGTTGAGGAACGCCGCGTCCTTCATCAACTGCGTGTAGAGCGCGCGCCCCTCGCCGCTGCGCAAATAGCCGGGATAGACGACCAGATAGAGCCGCAAACGTCGGCGGTCTGATTCCTGCTGCTCGATTGCGCCGTACCCAACGATGCCCTGAACATCGTTGATGACGATGTAGTGCCGCCGAACATATTGCTGCTCGTCTAGCTGTTTGCGGGCGCGCAGCCACTTTCGGTTGCCTTCCTGGTCATGTGGGATGGCAGCATCCGCCACCGCCAGGATGGCGGCGCTGTGCTCATCAACAAAAGGGCGCACCTCGTAAGGCATGCGCGTTCCACTCCCCGAACGAAAAGAAGCTCTCTCCACCTGGGCTTGTGTAACCATGTAGATAATAAAAGCAATAAGGGGGGCTGTCAAGTTCCGGGGAGTTACTACCAAAATATAGCCCATTTGGGGGATTGACGATTCGCAAAGCAGACGCTGTTAGAGCGCCTGAGAGACTTGCACCGTTCGATCAACACTGGCCGAGGCAATGCGCGTGCCATCGGGCGACCAGGCCACAGCTTTGATCGCGTCGGCATGGGGCGCGCAGACGAAAATGTCAGCGCCGGTGGCAGCGTCCCACACGAGCACTGCCGGGCCGCGCACTTTGGTTTCGCGGGCGATACAGGTTTTGTTGTGGATGCGGCGGGGGTCGCGAAGCTGGCTCTCCACGTATTTTTTCCAGACCTTTTCGCCGCCCATCATTTTCCAGGTCAGCGAGTCAGGCGGCGGGCCATCGTAGTCGTCATCGGAAAGATACTCGCGTGGATTAGTGATGCCGGTGGCTGAAGCGATGCGCTGGCTATCGGCTGACCAGGCAACCGAAGATGCGCCATGCAGAGAGGTGGCAATCCGCCTGCCCCGGCTGGCGTCCCAGACCTGCACCCGGGCCGTGCCGGACGTGGCGGCGGCAATGCGCTTGCCGTTGGGCGACCACGCGACAGCGCACGCGCCCGTCCAGTCTTTTTCCTGGCTGAATGTAAGCAGCGTTTCGCCGCTGCTGGCGTCCCAAATCTGGATAGTGCCGTCCGGTTCCCGGCTGGCGGAAACAATGCGCGCGCTGTCGGGCGACCAGGCCACCTTACACACGGCGCTGGGGTGGTCGCGATACGTCAAAAGCTGCTCGCCGGTCTGGGCATCCCACACATGCACCAGCCGCTCGAACATGCTGCCGGTGGAGGCAATGCGCGTGCCGTCGGGCGACCAGGCCAGATCGTAGACGAACGCAGTATCCCCATAGAAGGCAATGATTTCTTCGCCGGTGGCGGCGTCCCAGACCTGCACTCTGCCGGGATAACTTTGATCGGTGGAGGCGATTTTCGCCCCATCAGGCGACCAGGCGACGGCCTGGATGATTTTGCTGTGCCCGCGATAGGTGGCGATGGTTTCGCCGCTGCTGGCGTTCCAGACCTGCACCGTGCGGTCCCAGGAGCCAGAAGCCAGGCGCGTGCTGTCAGGCGACCAGGCGACGGCCTCCATCCAACTGGAATGGCCGCGATAGGTGCAGAGCGTTGTTGCAAGGCGCTGTTCGACTGAATCGGGCATGCGCTCCTCGTCCCTTCGTGCGCAAGCAGCAGAGTCTCACTCGCTACCGGCTGATAGTACGCGGAAAAGGGAGTGGTTGTCAACTATTCTGCTGTCAACAGTGCATCGATGGCGGCGGTGGCTTTTTCCAGGCGCGCGGCATGTGAGCCGGAAAGCAGGATATAGGGGCGGCCCGCTTCCGCCAGCCGTTCTTCAAAGCGGCGGTGCATGCCGTGGCGAATGTATTCACCATCGCGCGTGCCATCCTGCACAAAAGGAATATCTACATCCGTCAGCAGCGTCAGGGCATACTCGCGGGTGGCGGCCACAGCCTCCACTTCCGGCGAGCGCTGGCCCAGATAGCGCTCGTGCCAGACGCTGGTGGCAAAGGCGTCGGTGTCGCACATCAAGAGGCGATTGCATTGGCGGGCGGCTTCATCTTCCATCTGGCATTGCCGCGTGGCGATATGCACAAACTCGCTGGTCTGCCAGGTGTGGTCGCTGGCATACAACACACGCTCCACCCAATAGTCGCGGCCATATTCCGGCACCCACACCGTCTGGTAATGCTCGGCCAGCGCCTGGGCCATCGTCGTGGTGCCGGTGGATTCCGCGCCCAGCACGCAAATGCGTTTGGCGAAATAAGCCCGCACGCACGGTTCCAGGTAATCCCAATGGGCCAGCGGATTAGCGCGAATGGCCGTGCCGGAGATAGGCACGTGGCGGCGCTCGCGGTCCACCGAAACATGCTCGCAGCCGAGATAATGCGCGTAAGCCACGCCGTAATCTTCCGAAGTGAACACAACATCCGGCGAATAGCCCAGCCAGCGGCGCGTGTAGTCGGCCCAGCCGGGCGAATCGTCATCGGCCACCGTGTCGGGGATGACTTGCACGTCCGCGCCGGGGTGAATCTCGCGCAGCCACTCGGCGCGCAACGTGGCTGGGATCGATTGGCGCGGGTCGTCGCAGACCAGCACCACCAGATGCTCGACCTGGCCCTGCGCTGTGTCGATCAGATATTTATGCCCGCGATGCGGCGGATAGAACTTGCCGATGACCAGCCCGTTTCTAGCCATTGACCAGACCCCCAGCGGGGACGGCTTCCGGAAGCGCGGCCTGCTGGCGCATCGTGGCGCGCCAGTGCAGCAGGCCCGTCACGCACATGGCGAGAAAGAGCGCGTAGAGCACGCTGGTGAGATAGAGATGTTTATAGATGTACAGGCCGATGTAGATCACATCCACCGAAATCCAAACATACCAGTTTTCAATCAATTTCTTGGTCAAGAGGAACTGCGCGACCAGGCTCATGGCCGTTGTCAGCGCGTCCCAAAAGGGCGCGGAGTCTTGAATGCCCTGGAGGAAGACCGTTTCGCCCCAGGTGCCCAGCGCCAGCAGCACCAGCAAGACCGCGCTCAGCCGCAGCGTGACGTGCTCGATGGGCAGTTCGGTGCGATTGTTGCCCCCGTGCAGCCACCAGTACCAGCCCAGAAACCCCAGGACGATATAGACGATCTGCAAGGCCATGTCTGCGTAAAGCTGCGAGGTGAAAAAGACGACCACATAAAACGCGCTGTTGGCGATGCCGACCGGCCAGTTCCAGATGTTGACCTTAACCGTCAGCCAGACACTGAGCGCGCCGCTGATGAAGCCAAAGACCTCGATCTCGCTCATTGGGGCAAGATTGAACCACGAGGCCAGGATGAGCGCCAGGGAAATCAAGACCGACAGACTATAGCCGAGAACCTTCTTCATGCGGTGATGTGGCCTTTCTCTGTGCCCGGCTGATGCAGCGGGCAGAATCGCTGTCTTCTTTGCGCGTGCCGTGTGCCCTCTCGCTCGCTTCAGCATGATGGTACGCGGAGGGGATGGATTTTGTCAACACGCCACTTCTTTCCTGGGCATGGCGCTCACATGCAGGTTGCGGTTGAGGTTGCCACGACATACAATACGCCAAAATGCGAAAAGGAAAAAAGCATGATCGTTCCTCCCCTCTCCGGTATGCTGCGAGCGCGTCGGGTGACGCTGGCTGATCTTGAAGGGGTGCTCGACCTGTACAACAGTTTTGACATCCCAAGATATGGGCAACCCAACCAGTCGCTTGAGTCGATTCGGACGGTGTGGACCGCGCCCGATTTCGATCTGGCATCCGACGCCTGGCTGGTGGTTACCGCCGATGATCGGCCTATCGGATATATCCACGTGATGCGGGACGAGGAGAATAGCTTTTTGACGAATGGGGGCGTTCATCCCACGTATCGTCGCCAAGGGATTGGGACGCATCTGCTGCGCCTGGCGACGGCGCGTGCGCAAGCACAGACGGCGCAGCTTCAAACCAATGCACCGGTGACGATGCGTTCGTTTTGTCTGGTCAAGCCGATCAATGAGGCAGAAGCCCATCTGCTGGAGCGCGAGGGCTATGGGGTGGTGCGGCACTTCTGGGATATGGAACTGGATTTGTTGACCTCACCGCCCGTCCTCGTCTGGCCGGAGGGCATCAGGATTCGCACATTTATCCCAGGAAAGGACGAGCAAGCGCTGTTCGAGGTGTTCAGCGAGGTGTTTCAAGATACCTGGGGCTATACCCGGCAGACCTTCGAGACCTGGGCGCATGATGTCTTTGTGCCGAACTCGTTTGATCCCACGCTGGCCTTTCTGGCCTGCGCGGGAGACACTGTTGTTGGGTTCGCGTTGTGTGTAGAATTCGGGGAGATGGGCACTATCGATCAATTAGGCGTCCGTCGACCCTGGAGACGGCGCGGACTGGCCCGCGCGCTGCTGCTGCATTGCTTTCAGGCGTTTGCGCAGCGGGGCAAACAAACGGCGCATTTGAGCGTAGATTCCGAGAGCCTGACGGGAGCAAGCCGCGTGTACGCGGGCGTTGGCATGCGTGTCACCATCCAGCATGCCCTCTATGAGAAGATGCTGCCAGGAGAACAGCGCTAGACGGGCGCGGGCGGTTCAGCCAGTTCCCGCGCCAATGTGCGCTCGCGCAAGGGCGAAAACCAGCCGATAGCGAAGCTGAGCAAGACACCCACCGCAACCAGCAGATAGGTCACGCGGATGGGCATCCATTGGGCCAACAGCCCGCCCACGATAGCCCCGAAGGGCGAACCACCCCAGGCGACCATGCGCGCGTAGGTGTTGACGCGGCTGAGCAGATGCTCTGGCGTGACCAACTGGCGCAGGGTGATGCCGTTAGTCGTGACGAACACATAGCTCATTTCCCAGCAGGTAAAGAGCACGAAGGCCAGCGCGAAGAAGGGCGCAGTCACCAGCCCCAGCAAACACAGCAGATTGACACCCATCGCCAGCAACGTGACCCATCCCACCGGCAGGCGTTTGGTGATCGGTGGCAGCAGCAGGCTCGCCAGCAGCGCGCCGATGCCGCCCGCCGTGAAGAGCAGGCCAATGCGCCCATCCGTCACAGGGATGCCCAAACCCTGCACGGTATACACCACCAGCAGGCCGAAGACCGCGCCGCCCGTGAAGCTGTTGCCAAAGCCCAGCAGCGTCAGCGCGCGCACCACGCGATGCTGCCAGATGAAGCCGATGCCTTCGCGGATGCCTCCCAATAACTGCCGCGCTGGCTGGCCTTCGCCTGCCCCTTGCCGGATACTGTTGAGAGCGCGCGGCAGCAGCATCAACGACGCGGCGGAAACAAGATAGCTCAGCGCGTCGGCGCTGAGGGTTTGCGCCGGGCCAATGAAGGCCGCCAGCGCGCCGCCGACGCCCGGGCCGACAATATCGATCAAGGTGCTGGTCGTCCAGACGGCGCTGTTGGCGGCCACGATGCGTTCGCGCCCCACCAGCGTGGGCAGCGCCCCGAAATCGGCGGCATCGAACCAGACGAAGGCCGACGCCGACAGCAGCGCAACGCCAAAAAGCTGCGCGACGGTGAGCGCGTTCAGCCGCGCGGCCAGCGGAATGCTGGCGAGCAAAAGCGTATTGAGCAGGTCGCTGCCAACCATCAGCCTTCGTCGATTCACGCGATCAGCCAGCGCCCCGGCAAAGAGACCGAACGCGAAATAGGGCAGCACCTCCAGCGTCGTCAAGAGCGAGGTCAGCAGTGCCGATCCTGTGAGGCGATAGACCAGAATGGGCAGCACCACTTTGGTGATAGCTGTGCCCAGCAGCGTCACGGCGCGCCCCGACCAGAACAGCAAAAACGCTCGGTCCCGCCAGAGCGAGCCAGCTTCGGCAGGCGCACGCTCAACGGACATGAAGGCTCCAGTCTCTCAAATGCGGTCTCACTTATGCTATCACGCCGAAGGCTTGGGCAGCCAGTCGGGCAGGGATTCGCGGGCGTCGCGCCAGGCAGACGGGATGCCCTCCAGGCCAACGGCTGGCGCAATGATGCCGCCGACCATCGCGGCGTTCGTATCGATGTCGCCTTCGCCTGCCAGTGTTGTCCAGATCGCGGCCTCAAAATCGTCCAGATGCTGCGTTGCGCACCAGAGCACAAAGGGCACCGTATCCTGAGCGGAGATTTGGCTGCCATTGCCCAGCCGTGCCACCGCCTCATCGACACCCGCGTCTTCGGGCAGGCCGCGGGCAGCCTGGATGCCGTCGCGTGTCTGGCTGGCGGGCACATGCGGCAGAATGGCATCGATGAACGAGCGCCGGTCAGGGGCAGTTCCTGCCTCGCTCCAGCGGATAGCATAGGCCGCAGCCACCGCGACGGCAATCGCGCCCGCAGCGGCTTCGGGGTGGGCATGCGTCACGACGGCGGAGCGTTCAGCCTCGCTGGCGGCGCGCTCCACATCGTCGGCAAAGTACGCGCCCAGCGGCGCGATGCGCATAGCCGCGCCGTTGCCAAATGACCCCTTGCCGCCAAAGAGCGCGGGCGCGGCATCCCGCCAGGACTCGCCCAGGTGAATATCTGCCAGCAGGCCATGCATGGCCGGGCCATAGCCACGGCGCGGCTCTTCGGCATAGAGTTTAGCGAAGTGCAGCGCCAGCGCGTCTTGATCGATGGCGTCATATTCGTGCAGGATGGCGACGATGGAAAGCGCCATGCGCGTATCGTCGGTATAGTCCCAACGGCGCGGCGGCAGTTCGCGGCGCGCAATCATCACATGCGCTTGCGTGCCGCGAAAGAAGAAGCGCTCGCCCAGGCCGTCGCCAATCGAAAGGCCCTCCAGCGAGACCAGGGCGCGCGCCAGGCGCGAGTTGCGGTCATTGTGCATGCGTGTTCCTCCTCAGCACTGCTCATGCTACCACCTCTCATCGCGCTTGTCTAACGCCCAATAGCAGGTTGTGACTTCTGTGGATGATCGCCCGTTTCCTCTCTTGACAATATAGAACTTTTGTTCTAGTATAAGAAGTGGCTTGTTCTTCGTGTTGCGCGAAAGGAGAGAGAGACTATGGCTGGGGATGATTTGGCGGATGGAGGAAGCGGGCCGGAAGGCGGTCTCAAGCGGCGGCTGGTCATCGAGCGTGGGCGTGCGCGTCTGGCTGCGCCCTGTAGCCCGGATGCCGATGTGCCGCCTGATACGGATGTCGCTGAAGAGCCTGAGGAAACGACTTCGCAGCCGGAACACGAGGCAGCCCTGCTGCGCGTTCCGGCGAAGCCGCGCGAGGTCGAGGTACGCGATCTGAAAGCCGAGCGCGCCGGGCGGGTGTTTCCGTGCATCCAGGATGGCAAGCGCTATACCGGCTGCGTCGGCTATGACGCCTGCAAGGTCTTGTGCTGGTCTCCGCGTCCACGCGAGCGCCAGGCGTTGGTGCGTGTGGAAAAACCAACGGGCGGGCCTTGCCGCGATTGCGTCTATGCGCGCGAAGTGCGCGGCGAGGTCGCCATGCTCAATGGCCGCGAGGTGCGGCTGATGGAATGCCGCCTGGGCTATTGGCACGGGCGCACCACCGTCTACGATTTTGCCTTCAATAAGATTGCCTTGAATGTGGGACTGCCCTGCCCCGGCTATACCGAAACGGATATGCCGCATCCCGTGGTGGCCCGCATGCGCGAAACGGCGCGCCACCGCAAGGTGAACCTGGTAACCGAGCAGGAGGACCAGACGGACGAGTAGGTGAAGCGCGACTGTGTGTGGATGGAGAGCGGGTGATGACGATGACCGAGGCGCAGTTTGAGGAGTTCAGCCGCAGCGTGGCTCAGAGGCCGCTGCGCACCTATCAGATGGAAGTGGCACGCGCTATTCTCGCGTCGATTGAGCGGCGCGAGGGCGCGATTTTTACGGTGATGATGGCCCGCCAGATGGGCAAGAATGAGCTTTCGGCGCAGTTGGAAGCCTGGCTGCTGGGGGCGTTGCAAGAGGACAGGGTGAGCCTGGTCAAAGCCAGCCCCACGCTGCGCCCGCAGGGCTTGCTCAGCAAGCGCCGCTTGCGGCAGGTGCTCAGCGCGGCGCGAGAGGCAGAGCCGGAGCGCTACGCCTGGCGCGAGCGCGAAGGGCACATCATTCAGATGGGCGACGGATTCATCGCCTTTTATTCAGCGAACGAGACGGCTAACGTCGTGGGGGCAACCGCGCACCCGCTGTTGGAAATAGATGAGGCGCAGGAGGTCGACGAGGCAAAATATCTCCGCGACTTCCGTCCCATGGGCGCGAGCACCAACGCCACAACAGTGCTTTATGGCACCGCCTGGACGGGCGAAACCCTGCTGGAGCATCAGAAGCAGCAGAATCTGGAACTGGAGGCGCGGGCCGCTAAACTGGCCGGAACGCGCCGCGCGCCAAAGGGACCGGCAAAGCGCCACTTCGAGTTTCCCTGGACGGCGCTGGCGGAGTTCAATCCCGACTACAAGGCGTATGTGGAAACGGAAATTGAGCGGCTGGGCCTGACCCATCCGATGATTCGCACGCAGTATCTGCTGGAGCCGCTGGCCGAGCAAGATCGGCTCTTTACGGCGGCCCAGCTTGAGCAACTGCGCGGGACCGAACCCCGGCTGCATGGCCCGCGCATGCCGGGCGGTCACCCGGCGCTCTATGTGGCAGGCGTGGACGTGGCGGGCGCTGATGAAGGCGTGGAAGGTCTGGATGGTCGCGAGGCGCTGGCCCATCCCCAGCGCGATGCCACCGTGGTCACGATTGCGGAGGTGGAGCGCGATGCCCAGATGCCCGGCGCGGTTTCCGCGCGCATTGTCGAGCATTACGAATGGGTCGGCATGGAATACCGCGAGCAATATCTGCGCCTGCGCGATTTGCTGCGCGGCGTCTGGCCGTGCGCGCGTGTTGTCATTGATGCCAGCGGCATCGGCGCGGGGCTGGCGGCCTGGCTCACTGATGCGCTGGGCAGCCAGGTGGTGGAGCGCTTTCAGTTTACGCGGGCCAGCAAATCAACGCTGGGCTGGGACTTGCTGGCCGCCGTGAATACCGGGCGGCTGAAGATGTACGCCGACGATGGCTCGTCGGAAAGCCGCCACTTCTGGGATGAGGCGCGGCAGGCGCGCAGCCTGCATCTGCCAGGGCAAATGCTCAATTTTTTTGTTCCGGCTGACAAAGGCCATGATGATTATCTGATGTCGGCGGCGCTGTGCGTGCGCGCGGCGCGGGCGGTTGCCACGCCCGCAGCCAGCAAACTCATTGTGCCGCGCCGGGCCTATAAAGACGGGAGTTATTAATATGTCGATTTTTGAAATTATTGCTGTGAAGAGAGGACAATTCCAATGGGCCAACAACCTCCGCGTATCAGCCGTCCCCCTACCGCGCCAGCCGATGCCCAGCGCGCGGAAAATCGCCATCGGCTGCGTGAGTTTTTGCGCGCCACCCCGCGCACGGAGGCGAACAGCCAATTGGAATTGCTAGGGCTGACGGCGGGCACGCCCACCGTCGTGGTGACACGAGCGCAGCTTACGGCGTCTATCGAAAAGCTGCGCCCGCAAACGCGCCAGGTAATTCGGCTGACGTTGGAGGAACGCTGGACCCGCAAGGAGGCCCAGGAATATCTGCATGACATCGGCGCGCGCACCCTGGAACGCGAACAGGTAGCCGGGCTGGATGAAATCATAGATCGGGCGTTGGGGCACTCATGAGGCAATACCTGATGGGGCAGCCTGGCAGTGCACTCGATGCCAGGCTGCTCCTCGTGAGGCGCGGCTACACTTCAGCAGGAGCAAAGCTGTTATTGACTCGCTCTTCCCATTCCTCTTGCCGTCCCAGTGGCGTCAGGTCGAGATAGTTGTATATCCCCAGCAGGATATCGGTGCCGCGGTCGCTGGTCGAATAACTGTGCAGGATGTCCTCGCCCTCACGCAAGAACACACTCACCATCCCATTCTCGCCCTCCTCGTTCGTGGCCCCGAAGTCGTAGTTGAAGTCGCTGCCGAACGAAGAGAACCAGGGAACCGTCCAGTTCATCCGCGCCTTGTATGCCTCCAGCTTCGCGAGCGGGGCACGCGAGACGAGCACCAGCGAGGTGTTGCTGTCATACAGACCGGTCAGACGGCTCGGAAGGTTGTTCACCAGGTTTGTGCAGCCTTCGCAGCCGTCCTCCCAACTCGGGTCAAACATGAAATGGTACAGAATCAACTGACGGCGTCCGTCGAAGAGGTCGAGTAGACGTGCCTGGCCGTCTGGCCCCTCGAACACATACTCCTTATCGATCTTGACCATTGGCAACCGGCGACGTTCAGCATTGAGCCGGTCTCGCGCGTGGGTGGCTTCCTTTTCCTTGATGAGCAGTGCCTCTCGCGCCACAAGCCATTCCTCTCGTGAAACGATTCGCGGTTCGGGCATCGGGTTCTCCTTTGCTGTGCTGATCAAATTGCTCCGCTGCGCCGCTCCCTCCCTCGCGAGGACGCGCATGGGCCGGGAGCAAGCACGTATACCCTACCACCAGTGAGCAGAAAAAACTTCTTCTATCTTGCGCGTTTTCGAACGGTTGTTCCGAAGGAGACGCTAGTTGCTCAAGCCCTGCGCCATGCCCAGCAGCGGCGGGAAGACGCCCAGGATGGGCGGGTCGGTTGGGCTGAGCGGGCGCAGGCTCAGATCGACTGGCGCGCTGGCGCGCCCGCCGCGCACCAGCACCGGCTGCTCGGAGACGCCCACCAGCACGCCCGTTTCGGGCAGCAGATAGGTCAGGGCGCTCTGCGAGCGCGGCAAGGCGGCGCTGAGCAGGTAATAGCTGCCATCGGGGATGAGCGCGATCTGATAGGGGCCAGGGGCCGCGAGGGTGGTACAGGCGATGGGACGATTTTGCGGGATAGGCTTGGGGAACAGGCCCACGAAGATCAGCCCGCTGAAAGGACCAGGCGCGCTGATGACGCCGCGCAGCCCAAACGTAACGATGCTTAGCTGCTGAGTCTGGCGCGAGCGCTCATCCAGCGTTTTGAGCGGAGAAATCGCGCCATCGAATGCCAGATGGCGGAGTTGAAGCGGCGAAAGCCCGATAAGATGCTTGAAACGCTCGGTAAAGGTGCCCAGGCTGGTATAGCCGAGGTCAAAACACACATCAGTCACGCTCAGCGAGGTCGTCAACAGCAGCCGCTTGGCGGCGTTCAGGCGCAGCGCGGCCAGGTACTCGCCAGGCGGAATGCCCACGATAGAGCGAAACACGCGATTGAAATGAAACGGACTCATATAGGCAATCTCGCCCATCTCTTCGAGCGAGAGCGGTTCGGCTAACTGCGCGCGCATCGTCCCGATGACCTGCTCGACCGCCTGGGAATAGCTGGTGAGCGTGCTGGCGCGCGATGGAAACGGCTGCCTTGCGAGCACGAAAGACCCTCCCCGCGAATGCAATTGGTCGACCCGTCTGGTTGGGTTGCCGCATACAGCGACTAGTCTTCTGTTCTAATTATACCTGCCGTTTCCGGAAATGTGCCCGTCTTGCCGAGCCTCACTTATTTCCTGATATCCCACAGGTCATCGAGCCAGTCGCAGACAGTGTTGTTGAGCAGGGCCAGATTGTTCAGTTGGCAATGAGCGTCGGCCCCTTCGCGGGCGGTGAAGACGCGCAGCGTTTTGTACTGGGCGGGAATGGTATGGTGAAAGTCGCGCGCCCACTCCACGGCGGTTTCGCCCTCGCCTTCGCTGACCAGCGACAGCGTGGGACAGGTGATGCGTTGCAGATCGGTGAAGTGATAGGCTGCCAGCCGTTGAAGCAGCGTCGAGGCTTGCTGCGTGCCCATGCTGCGATAGAGCAGTTCCAGGCTGGCGCGTTGCGGGCCGCTCATCTGCGGGCGCTCCTCTGCCATCGCGGCATCCATCGCGTCGGGCGGCAGGTGGCGGAACTCGAACGGAAAGGCGGCCAGCAGCAGCGCGCCAAAGTTGGGGCAAGGCGCGTCGGCAATCAGCGCTTTGATGCGCTGGTCATAGGCCGCGCCGCGCAGGGCCAGATGCCCGCCAAAGCTGAAGCCCATGAGCGCCAGGCGTTCCGGATCGACCTCCGGGCGCGAAAGCGCGTAATCGACGGCGGCTGAGATCGGCTTCTCATAGTCAGGACGAAAGGGCCAATCAGGATACATCTGAATAGCATCGCGCTGCCCTGGCCCTTCAAACATCAGCACGTTATACCCGCGCCGCGCCGCGCCCGCGCCAATCGAAAAATAGAGCGTTTCGGCGCTGCCATCGAAGCCGCTCATTGCCAGCAGCGTGGGCCGAGGCTTGCGTGTCTGGTCGTGGCGCAGCAAATAGCCCGGAAGCTGCCTGCCTTCATAGGGAATCTCAACCGGCTCGATGGGCGGGTCGGCCAGCGCTGCCGCCCGCCGAAAGCACTCGACGCTTTTCTGCCACAGCACGTGATAGTACGGGCGGCCCTCGAAGGTATAGTGATCGCCGGTAAAGTAATAGCGCGCGGCCCGCAAAAAGCGCTCCTGGGCGCTGGCGAGATGCCCTGCTGTCAGCGCTTGTTGTGCCTGGGCCTCCACCATGATGGCAAGGTCGCGAAACGCAATGGTCCAGAAGTCGATGTCACCATCCTTGACACGCTCTGCGGCAGTGTAGCATTCGCCTGGTGCAGCGCCGCCATAGACCGCGCTGCCGAGCACGTCCATGAAAAAGTAGTTCATGTTTTTATTGCGGAACGGCAGGCGGGTTGACGCCATCGCTTGCATATCGGTGATGCTGCTCTGGGGCTGCTGGGCCGGGGTATCGACGCTGCTCATGGTGGGCCTTTCATGCGGTTGACGGGATGCGGTTGATGGAGATGCAGCCGGGTGGCGCTGTTCACCCGGCCAGACAAACGAGGTTTTGCCGCCGCAATCTTAAGACCAAGCCCGGCCTGGAAGCATCGGCCTAGCTGCCCGCTTCGCGCTCGCGCAAGAGGCCACGCACCTGCATCAGCGTCAGCCCCAGCTTGTTTTTGCCGCTGCCATCAGCGCCGCAGCCCCAGTAGTAATCATTAGGGGCGTTTTCGACAATCCGCTGGGTGCTCGTCTCCAGCAAAATGGCGCGAATGTCGGCGTGCGTCTCGAACTTTTTGAGCACCCCTTGCAGCATAATTTCATCCTTCACATCCTCCCAATCGGCGCGCAGGGGATGTTTGCGCGAACGGCCCATATGCGCCGCGTTGCGCGGCGAACGCGCCTGGCGAATCTCATCGCAGCGCGGCGTGCCCGCGAACTTTTGCGCCTGAAAATAGTGTTCGCTGGTCGGCCACCACACGCCATCCAGCACGAAGCCATGCGCCGAAAAGTTGGAAAAGCAGCCATAGGGTTCTTCGCTGGCGGCGTAGAAATAGATAGGCATACATCTCCTTAGCTTGCTTGTTACAGGCTGGCTGACCCTATAGAACGATGAGAGGGAAGGCTGATAGCCCCAAAGCTATATTATAGCGCAGCCTCGCTCGCTATAGAGAGCAGCAGAGCCATGGGCAGCGAGGCAGGAAGCGCGCGAATGAGCGCTGACCGCTGCTCGCCGCCCAGGCCAGGGGCAAACTATCCCACAAGTACCTCGAAATGGCCGCCCACCGCGTACTTCCAGCGCACCGAGCCATCGGCAGCGTTCAGCGCGTAGAAGGTATCAAGCTCGGGATGCTTGCCGTCATCCATGCCACTGACATAAACCACATTGTTGATGACGCGCTCCACCCGCAGATCAAGCGTGCCCTGCGGAGGGAAACGCCAGAGGACTGAGCCATCGCTGGTATGGAAGAAGACCAGAGCCTTGCCGGAACTCTGGCTGAAGGCCACACCATCACTGGCTGCCCCGATGCGAGAGGGTTCTGTGGAAAACTGCTGCTGCCATCTGCTGCTGCCATCGCTGGCGCTCAACGCATCGACGGTTCCTTGCAGGCTCACGTAGAGGCTGTTCTGGTCCATGAACCAGGTGTCAACCCCGTTGTGCTGGAGTGACTTCTGCCAGCGCACCGAGCCATCGCTCCCCTTGAGCGACGTCACCTGCGCGCCAGCGGAGTCTTCGGTAACAAGAAAGACATTGCCATTCGCCACCCAGGCCTGTTCATCAACAATCGCCGCGCCGCCGCTCCTGGGGAACTGCCAGCGCTGCGAGCCGTCGCTGGCATTGAAGGCATACAACGTGTCATAGCCGGGTGCCGTGGCCTGGGGAAAGTTGGTCGAAAGATAGACGCCCAGCGGCACAGGCGGGCGCGGCCCCGTAGGCGTGGGCGCGGTGGTGGATGACGTGCCACCCGCGCAGCCGCTTAACAGCGCCAGGCCCAGCAGCGTCAGCGCCAGGAATGGTCTCTTTGGCATACAATGCTCCCCTTTCTGCGGAAATGACTCCTCGCTTGAGACATTTCTCAGTGTAGGGGAAGCAGCCAGGGGATAACAGATACAACCGATACTGAAAACCGATACTTGCTCCAGTTCTCCCAGCAGCCCTTGACAAATCGAGAGCAACCAGGTACACTATGGATGGTTTCACACTTCGGTTGGTTTTGTTTTGGTCTGGCAACGGCACGGCATCATTGGTGAAGTAACACCGATGATGCCATTCACCCCATCCCTGGTTCAGCCAGGAGCGGGGCTGAGGGTCATTCTATCATCGCGTTTGGATGGGAGACTCATCAGCGGTCCTTCTCCTGGATGGGTTGAAACGAGCGGAGACCTGGAGGGATGCGAGCGTTTGGCTCGCCCCTTCCGGCCCGCGCGTTGGCTGCGCCTGAAGCGCCCGCTTCAGATGCTTCCGGGTGGAGGACCGCTCTGCCTTTCTGCACACAAAGAAAGGGTGGTCTCCTCATGGCTTCTCCGTTTCCCGCTGCCCGCTCTGCCGTTCTCGCTGCTCCCGCTCGCTCAGCCCCGCGCCCCAAGAAGCGCCGCAAGCGCGCGCGTCCCCCTCAGCCGCAGACGCCCCGCGACTTCTTCGACGACGACGCGCAC